>WLWD01003706.1_pt1 | contig 27518 bp, 13 predicted proteins | sample 6712731 | NCBI WGS metagenome assembly WLWD01 (sample SAMN12718690, study PRJNA576275) | sponge metagenome | isolation source: marine sponge | host: Mycale hentscheli | place: New Zealand: South Island, Marlborough, Capsize Point | collected 2014-11-01
CCTTGTGGCCCTAAACCCCAGCAAAGTTTGAACCATAGCCCTTCCTCCATTCCTGAGCAGTAAGTGAGAGAAGATTCTGGATCCATTACTTTAGTGTGCCAGGATTTTTTATTGTAAGTTGACTCCCCTATCCTAACTGTATGCCATAGTGCTGAATGAGGCACAGCTGCATTTCAGGGGCACTAATTTGTTACAAGTGGGTGACTTTGTGGTAGATAGCAATAAAGGCACCCATGCGTTGCTATGTGCCAGCAGCCTTAAATAAGATACAAAAAATAATAACACCAAATATCTTCAAAGATAGAAATTAATACAGAAAAAAAAAAAAAATAAAAAAAAAAAAAATAAAACAACAACAACGAAATGTAGGCTACTGCTGAAAAACAAACAAACAATTGACTAGTAATTTCAATGGATACTGCTGAATTTCACTAAATAGCACAGAGGTTTAGGTCAATTAATAATTAAATAATTGGACTTTAGTTTTCAATGTAAGTTGCCATGTGAATGTTCGCAATTTTCTGCATTCTAAATGGTCCAGTGAACTGAACACACATTATTGAATCACTAGACTGTATATTTTAATGGAAAGAGATAAACCCATCACAAAAATGTATATTGAATGACCTTGCAATGGCTGTTTACAATATGAGATCACCATTTTTAATACTCCTATACTCCTAAGTGAGCCAGAAATGATACGAAAAAAAAAAAAAAAAAAAAAAAAGAAAGAAAGAAACTTATACCCCTCCCTTCCACCCTAGCAACTTACAAGTTGGCAATGACATAGTGCCTGCTGTAGTCATAGACTGATCATTAGTCATTGTCACCTGCACTTCCACTTCATACGGTTTCGAGAAGCAGCTAAGGTTAAACCTACTAACTGAATCTGTCCACACTATGACTGATGTAAATTCTTGTTCATTATTTTCCAGAACGATTGCGCTCCATAATAAAATATTTCCAATTCCTAAATGCTCTTGGAGATCAAACTGACCTGGCTGATCATGTCCATCAAAAATAGCCTTAGTTGCTCCATTTCTTGACCATGAAATTCGCTTGGTGTCACTTGTCTTGCAAAAAATAACTTGAGTGGCATAACCAGGAACAAAATAATTGTTCACGTTATAATGTCTTGCTATCAGAGTATTGTTGAGAATATCTCTGAAATTTAAAGTTATGTCCACGTAGTTCTACAACAACCAAAACAAGCACAGTTGACAGTGGACATTGAACTGAGCTTACTCACATTGCTCTTACTCTCACAAGTATGTAAAGTAAAAAAAAAAGTTTATTATGTATATTATAATGTACAATAGAACCTCTTTTAACCAAGCATCTTGTTTTAGGGGGAACCTTGTAACTTGGAATTGCCCTTTAAAATTTCCTCGTACTCAGAATGATAGATGAAACCACATTACTGGTATAAAAATGTATTTCTAGTGATGTACTAATGATTGATTTTAACTTCTAACACTCAAGCTACTGAATTTTCTGTACTCTCTGACTAACTGAATTGCCAGTGGCGTTTGACACAAACACTCGCAGATACTAAAAAAAAAGGCCAAGTTGTTTTTTGTTTTGTTTATGTCTAGTAAGGGTTTTCATACCATAGTAACCATTCGCCACACCATTTTGTGACTTGAAAAAACAAGATGTTCTGAAGAATTACTGCTCAGTTTTGAGTATCACAGTAAGTTTTTTGAGACTTAAGTGCGGCATTCAGAAACCACCTAATACAAAACAATTAATTTCCTTGAATGATACAGGATCACTAAAGGGAAAGATTCTGTTAGTGGAGATATGGGAAGGGGTAGACCAAGAAGCAAACACAAAAATGTGAGGGTCAAAGTACAAAATGACATATGTGCGCAAGTCCACATATATATACATGTAAACAAAACAAATATCCCTAATTTTCAATTGTGTTAACCCCCCTGAGAGTGTCACACTCGCTTCGATTATTATTATTATTATTATTATTATTACAGTAGAAGACTAAATAAAGTTTCGAATTCCGTTCCGTAGAATGGCTGTTGCTGCATGATGAAAAAACGGTACGCCGTTTGTTCATTCCGTTCGACCGCGTTACCGTTTTAAATTTTCTCGTTCACCGTATGTCTCGCTCAAAGAAATATAAAAATTGTTTATCCAATAAAACGTTCCGATTTTATGTTTGAGGCGGAGCTTTTGGAGTTAAAAAAATTGAAGCCGTCCAATTCAAAGTTGTCTCGCGGAGAATTGTTAGTTCGACCACCGAACAGTATCGACGTTTTCTCGATGTTAGGGCTTCCTTGGGCTTAGATTTTTTACTACTGGAAGTCCATCAGTAGCTAACAGAAGAACTACGAACTGCGGACCTCGTTATAGCTCTGTGCCCATCGGAACTTCGGTCTGCAGCTTTATTGAATGAGCTTTTTTGCACTATCCCCGTAGCGTTTAATGGTCTATACAAGGCCTTAGCTTGCTGATATAGCTATGGAAGAGTTTCTAGCTAGAAAACATCCTGTGAATCGACGGAAAAGCTTAACTGTTTTAGTAAATGGTGTCAGCCATTTTTGTCAAAACGGTATGAAACGCAACGATAAAAAGTACAGTAAAAAACTACCATTTTACGGCCGTACTATGGAACGGTATTCAGAACTTCATTTTGTCTCCTACTTTATTTCAAATGTTTTTGTTGCTTATTGCATTTTATTTTTGTATTTGTAGGAACCCTTTATTATTCACAATGAAGTACAGTGCACCACAGCATAAAGCTGGTTTTATTCAACTCATCATAACTCGAGAACCGCTTGAAATAAGCCATAGCAACAAAAGACAAAATATCAAAATTTTTCTTCTACCTATAAATAGAGCCCATTTATTTAGCTTTATAGTCATGTGCACTGTTGCTATGCAGAAAAGCTACACCGATTGGTCAAAATCTTATTATGTAATGCGCTTTCTAATTAGTGCCCACCATAACAATAGTGCTGCAAGTAGTGTGCCTGGTGAGAAATGCCCAAGATAAGGAAGAGGAATGTTCATTTGTGTAAGGCTAGACTTAGCAAGTTTCAGAAAAGGCTCAGTGAGGCTAGTGAGCCTGTAGCTAGCTCTCAAACGCTTCCTTTGGCTGAGGATCGACCTATTACTTCTTGTGAAAAATTTAAGTAAAGAGTATAAATCCCACCGACGTGTTGGTGTAAATAACTGACATTGTAGTGTACACATTGTTAATTTTTTTCTATAGGTTTATTGAACATCTACTTATCTTTCATTTCAACCATTTTTGTCACAAAAATGTTTTAAGTTATATGAGATGAATCCTTTTTGCTGGATCATGTTGGATTAGTAAGAAACTTTATTATATACATATGTAACAGCTTATGTATCAAAATTCTCTCTATAGAAGTATAGAGTACCACAGTGGCTATGGATAGTCAAACTTTTATAGAGATAGCTGTTACTATGTATCAGTTGAATGCTAAACATGATTATAATGGATAACTAAGGTAGGCGGGTCTCCTCAGTTGCCATGGTGATGAAACCTTGGGTATATGTTCTTCCAAAGTAACTTGTTATGGGTTTTTAATTTGATAGGCATTGTGGGTTTTTGGCAAAAGTTATAAGGAATTCATTTCATGTACTAAAAAACCAGCTTTATGCTGTGGTGCACTGTACTTTGGGCATATATTTTATAATCTTGACAAAAAAGCATGGGGAAGGGGCTGTCTTGACTTGCTCTCAATCTCCAAACCAATTGGTGGGCATTATATATTTACTATGTATAAGTTCTAGAATTCAGCTTAATACTTGAGAGGTACACAGTCTTTACTAGACCTAATAACTAGCTTTGTTTTCTAACTCTGACCCTTCTGTGTTTTCTTACAGTACGTTACTTCTTCCAACTCTGTCCCTTCTTCATCATCCTGACTTGACTGTGCAAGTGATTCCTCATAGCAAGGCTAGACAGTGCTTAAAAAAGGCAGCATTCTACTTTATTACTCTTAAAATCACTGTTATTCGTTGTCGTCCTTAATCTTAACAACATCGCGAGCAGTAAGCCTAGAAGCGAGAGAGCAGTAAGCCTAGAACGAACAATTGATTTTTTATGATTTTTTTTTAATTACCTACATTGCGGGGTGCTTTAATACAATTGGTAAAAATAATACAAAGTACTAAACATATAATTTTATGATGACATGAAATTGTGGTAGCTACAAGCAGCAGTTGAATTTGGAGGGTGGTAAATAGCATTCCTAATAAGCATAGAGAACTGTATCTCATATGGTTGTCCTGGTTTGAGCGTGTGAGTAAATTATTTGTTCCATAGACTTTTCTATCTAATTTGGAAACAGCACTTCCCCATGGGCTCTGTATTTATAAAAGGGGAATTTTCTGGTTCACGCTAGCTTTCCAAAGGTGCAAACTCCTTAAGCGTAGCTAATTCCATTCAAAAGTTAACCTGGACATACATGTACTACACCTGCACTGAAGAACAAGCTAAAAAGCACTATCATGCATATGTAGCTGATATTTTTGACTGCCATACACAAAATAACTACAATAATGAACACTAGAATAATCACCCATATTTATGTGCAATGCCTATCTGGTAGACTCACTAGTTATTGATTTTACAATAACATGACCTAATTAGTTTCCTATTAAGTAACTATTCCTAGTTTTTCACGCTTCTGTGCCAACTAAACTTTTGACAGACTACAACATACATATGATTTTCTCACTGAAATTAACTGTATAGTTGCTAAAAGGTTGCTGTGCAAGTAAAATGAAGTAGGTGAACTCAACATAAACCTGCATGTGTGCCTCAAGTGAGTGTTAGTAATCTACTACTACTTTTAATAATATTAGTGAACGAGCGATGCAAGACAGCATTAGGAACGTTACACTGAAAAGTGAGAAAATTATATGTGTGTGTCATAAAGTCTTATGTATAATAGCATTCAGAGTATACTATCAGAAATTCTTGTTTTGTCAAGTCTCAAAAAGTTTCATACTGAGACATTAAAAACTCTTATATTTTTCATGGACTACTTTAGTAGTAGCTGAATGCTTGTTAGGAGTTACTGGTACTTATTGAAGCAAGTTAAATTTTTGTACGATCTTTTTTGCACTATCCCCGTAGCGTTTAATGGTCTACAAAGCCTTAGCTTGCTGATATAGCTATGGAAGAGTTTCTATCTAGAAAATATCCCGTTAATCGAGAAAAAAGCTAAACCGTTTTTTACTGTTTTAATAGTCGGCCGTTTTGTCAAAACAGTACGGAACGCAACGGTAAAAAACTACGGTAAAAACTACTATTTTACGGCCGTACTACGGAACGGAATTCGGAATTTTATTTTGTCGCCCAATGTAATAAAGAGTCGTCAACTTGGACATATGAACTAAGAAGTTGCAATGTACAGTGATTTATAGATATATATAGTATATGTAAGTATGTGAATATGTTAGTATGTACACTGTATGTACAGTATGCATGATGTACGTACCTATGTATGTAGCATGTATGTATGTATGTGTAAGTTGTAGCACAAGCCGTCTTCATCCTACGCACTTATAAAACACATCAGTATTATTGTTCAATTTATTGTTGCTGATATAAAAAAACAACGTAAAGGAGTTGTTAAACAAATAGGATAAATTTAATGTCACAGATCTATTTTGAATTTCAGACAAAGGATCCATCATAGGAACATCATACTGTATCGGGTATAGTTCATTAGAACCACGGCATTGGACAACAAGCCTCCAGTCTGGTTGGCTTTGAGTGGCTAACATGGCAACACTCGACTGCTACCATTCGTGTCTGCTTGAAATGCAACATTACCAACTCTTGAGGATTCTACAAAATGAACTAACTCAGTGTTTCCATTCACCAACCACAAAAGGTCTCCACCACAGATGCTACAGGAGTAATAGGAGTCATAATTATGTCGAGTCATTAAATCAACGCTGAATTCCCAGAAAACTAGCTCAAGAAATCCCCAATTTTTATTTTTTATTATTTTTTATTTTTTCATTTATTCTCAATTTTTTTTATTTCAACGAAAATTAATTTACGGCTAGTTTCGCACTTTTTACAATCTTTTCCATGACTTTTCATTTTTGTATGTCGTTCCAGTTGCATTAGCTATGCTTCCTACAACATCTTAGTCTCAACTGCTCAATTTTCAACATTCACATTACATTTATCCACAACAGCTTCTAAAACAATTGCTGACAACAATAAATCTTTCCCTTTATCAATGTTGTTGTTTTAGTTTTGTAAGTGTCTTTATTACTTGTTATACTGTTAAGTATAACTACTGCTAACATCATAACTGATGATAATTTTTTAGTGTACTCTCAGATATCATTCACAGCTACATAGCTATAGCTATACACTCCATGCAGGTGAAAGTCAAAATTGTGTGAACCAGCTACAGCTAGCTACGAGGCTATTTACAACCCAATGAAAATAACTCACGTTCACTGCTCTAGCCACTTGCATCTCCCACTAGATTGTACCCTGCACTTGTAGCTCGCTCCGTATGTACGACTTCCAAAACTATATTTTAAAGCTCAACCACCCCGTGAAAATAATAATACACGCACTTTTGGCTTATAAAGTGTGCGCATTGCTGTATCGCTACAGTGCACGTAATATGGAGTGTTGTGTTAATCTTAATTTTCATCAGATACAATATCATTAACTGTATAGTTATGGGATTATGTGTAGTGGTAATAATGACTGTGATAAGAGAGCAGCTAGTGGTATATTGTGCCCATACTTTATTTAATTGTTGGTTGATGCTCATATTAAATATGTTTATCAAGCCCTGCTACACTGGGATGTTCAGGTATTAGCCAAACATATGGCTAGTAATTCTATTATTAAGAGTTCACACTCATTTTCAGAACAATTATGATAGTATGTACAAATATTCTGCATTAAATTATTTACAAATGTTATTGCACCTTTTGAAAGCTAACCTTTATATCAAGCGAGCGAAGCGAGCGGAGTTGACTCTCTAATGAGTTCGCGATATATATATATATTTAGGTCTAGAAATTGTTTTTGTTCTTGCGTGGGCGTACGAGTGTACCCTTTCTCTTACCGCTTGCGGGGCGGGTAACCTTCTTAGTAGTGCTGGGCGATAGTGGCACTATCACTGTCACGATAGCTAGCTTGATGATAGCTAGCTTGATTAATATCGTGATAGTGGACATATCAAGATAGTAAGCTACCATGGCTATTATCCTGGGCAGGGAAGCCACAGTAGCTCCAACCCGCACTTTTTGACTCTTCCAGAGGGAGTAACTCAGCTGGGGGTGTTGCCATGTAGCAAAGTGTCTCCCAACTACACAAACAGCTGAAGCCAGAGCTAGTGGCAGTTTTACTACACTGAGGCCCCCCCTGAGTGCTAGGCTCCCGGTGACCAGTGTTTTTAAGCTAGCTAATATCACGATACAGTGATAGTAACTATCACCTTGTGATAGTTCACCAACTATGGTGATAGTGCAAATATCAATACTATCACCCAGCACTACTTCTTAGCAACATTTTTGTTTTGTTTACCCGCCCTATGAAGTAGCGATGCCCAGTAGACAAAACGTTAGAAACGCTCGGTCAAGAGCTTTGAGGGCGTAAGAAAAATTAGTAAGGAGAGCGATAAGAAATGAAAAAGACAGGGCAAGGAGGAGGAGAGCTAAAACGAAACAGAAACAGGTAGCAAAGTAAAGAATCTGACAGTATTTGGTAGCCACACCAAGCATGCATGGAATAGCTGCAATTACAGGGAACATTAGAACTAGTGATGTGCTATTAGAGCACATCACTAGTTTATTTCATTTTGATAATCCAATGCTGAAACTGAAGCTACAAAAAATATATTATAAAATACACTATATATACGTGCATTGTTTATAAATGTGTGATGTAAAGTTTTGATGCAGAATGTAAGTTACAATAATAACAATCGATGATTACTAAAATAGGCATGTCAATATCATTTTTTTTTGGTTATTTTTGCCACCTAGACTTTATTGATTAGCTATATTCTATTCGTGCTACAGTCCAGAATCTGTACTTTTACATAGTATTGAATTGCCACTTTATGGTAACAATTTCAATGGATGAAATAAACCCGTCATTGAGATTCTATACATACTATCAACAATTTTATAATGTATGACATTTGTATGAAAAATAAAATTGTCCATTGATGATTACTTCTTTTTCTTCAAATATTCATAATCTCATACATATCTACGAAAAAAGTGAATTCATAGTTGCTGACAACAGTGAAAGCATTACAATCTGAGTCAACAGCTTACCATCATTATTCAACTCATTTGCAATGAAGTGATTATCAGCAGCAATTTATCACTATTATTTAGGAATGTTAGATAATTAACATGAATTAGCATAAAATAAGTTGCATTTAAATAGAAATGTATAGCTAAAATGGTTTATTTTAATGTGGACCATTAACAAATAGGATAAAATGCTTTTGATCTACCTTGTGCATGTTGACCTGAACAGTGTTATATGCAGCATTCTATGTACAAAAGAATATTCAATAACAATCCAATCTGATGATAATGGGTTTTGTAAATAAAAATGGATTTCGAGAAAACATAATTTGAATTTCCACTTCCGGTATAATTAACGTTTCCGTATACTTAACGGCGTACTCCGCATACGCAATTAAATCGTACAGCCGCTTTTTCGGCGACTAACGAAGTTTGCGTAGAGTTCATTTTAGCTTTCGGAGCGTCTCTAGACCTGTCTTGTTGGAATCCTTGGCTGCTCTATTCGCTGTAGCGGTAAACTTTAAGCCAAAGGTAAGCTGTAGAGTGCATGCAGTAGCTCAAAGCAATGCCGTTTTTTAGCTGCTAGTTTGAAACTCCGCCCATTCCCCGTTTATTGTACTTCGAGAATGAGAGAATAAAAAGTAGCTTGTCTTTTCACGGCACGCTTGGGGTCTTTTAAGTCGTTTTGCTAACACTTAATTTTAATTTATTTTTGTTGTCTATAGACTTAGTCAAAAGCAAGTATCTATCTGGAATATTCTGAGTTGCAATACAGTTTGGCTGACATTGTTCATTGTCATTATCGCTTGTAGTGTGGGTGTGGCAGATATCGGAGCTAATAGGTAATTACATAACATATATGATGGCGAGTCGAGATTCCCACCTTGTTATCTAGTTTAGTCACTCTTGGAAGTGATTATAATGGCATGAGGTATACTTTTTGCATATTAATTAAAATATTTTCTTTATGAAATACCGACATTGATTCTTGTAAAAACTTGTTCAATTTTTTAAAAACAACATCAACCTTTACCGAAAATTTGAAGTTATAAAATTTCCTTCAGAGTATTAAATTTGTGGAAGTATCAAGTCATATATAAAACATTTATTCTTACAGTTACTAGCACAAGGTGAAAGGAGTCCATTTACAACCATAACAAAATCTGTAAACTGTCTTGATAATTAGAGTTGACAAAAAATTTACAAGGCTGTAGAGGTTAACAAACTAGTTATCAACACATTATACACTAATTTACGATTTTGTTATGGTTGTCAATGAACACTTCTAAGGCAGTGTAGTATTTATTATAGTATGCTTTTTTATCCTTATTTAGGACAACTTTTGCTGTTATAACTATTTTTGTTAAATTAGACTAACAAATAGATAATATTATTTTGAAATTAGTACGTATATTATAGCTAATGTAGTTCATAAATGCTCCATAAACCTTCAACTACAGACTTTGCCGTGATACTTTTCAACGGAACGGCCTCTGGCCATCTGGTGGCCAAACACACGTAGGTCAGGATGAATCTACAGCCACCCTTACCCTTGGGCAACGGCCCTACAAGGTCGATTGCCACGGTCTCAAAAGGTTCACTCATCACCGGCCTGTCTACTGCCGGAGCCCTCCTAGGCTTACTCTTACTCTTCCTCTGACACAATTCGCAACTAGCACAATATTCCATGATCTCCTTGGCCATGTTCGGCCATACAAAGTACCTGCTCACGAGCCTAGACACCTTCTCCCCCCCCAAGTGTCCGTTCATATCATGCCCTAACTTGAGCACCTTCCCCCTAAGACTCTTAGGCAGTACAACTACTTCTCGGAACTCCTCCCAAGTCACATACATCTCACGAACTAAAACTCCTCTACTCCATTTAACCCCCCTCTCCTTCCTGTCGGCTAGTTCACGCCAAACACTCAAACTCTTATCTTCCTTGACTTCCTTAATCAAATGCTCTGTATCCTTGCCCTCTCTAATAGGACCTATCTCCTCTACCAACTTATTAAACTCTCCTTCAACAGTTTCTCCTGCTGCTAACTTGTCAAGAGGCACTGCACACCCCCTAACACTCTCCTCCCTTGCGTTCACCTGGGGCTTGTCCGTTTCAGGCGCACCTTCCACTTCATCTGCCCCATGCCTATCCCCCACCCTACTCACATCTTCGGGCATATTTAAGGGTTCAAGGTGGTTACTTGCAAGATCCTCGGGCTCATGCACACTCATACTACACTCGCCCTCGGGCACCACCACATCCCACTCTATGGCACTCTCAACCCCCTCTACATCACACCTATCTGACTCAACCTCCTGTCGTGCCATGCTTCTAGTTAAGACATTCACCTTCACCTTCTGACTCTCCTTGTAAGCCCTGATAGCCTCCCTGTAGGCCGTAGCCTCTACCTCATTATCTAGGGAAAATGGTATCAAACAGGCCACACCCTCTACTTCACTTTCATCCACCACTGTCCTAACACACTTCCTATAACCCCCAATCACAAAGTCTCCTATGAAACTCTTACATAACTTCTCCACTCCTCCATATCCTCTTACTAACACATCTGACTCCCACTTAACCCCTTCAGGGACTAATGCCCTGGGAATTGCAGCTAGCTCAGCCCCGGAATCGATCAGTACCTCAGTCCTGACACCATTCACTTCCCCAACAGCCACGTTTCCTGAGGCTCCTAGCTTACTATGCCTAAGCACAGATAGCTTAGTCGGAGGTTCCGTCTTAACCCTAGCTACTGTCCCCTTACTCTTGCACTCTGGACTCTTGTGTCCACTCTTCCCACAGGTATAACACACAGGCACCCTTGCCATACTGGTACTCCCAGCCTTCTCCTTTCTACACTCAAAGGCTCTATGGCCTAATTCTCCACAATTATAACACTTAACAGTGTATCCACCCCGAAAACTACTACGCACACCTCCACTATTCCCCCCTACAACATTGCCCTGGGCCTTAACACTCGACCCTAACGTACTCACACCTCCCTTGTAGCCTCTGCCACCTGAGCTGGCAGGCTCACTGCCCAAGCTCCTAAAGTAGTTGCCAGGCATCCTACCCGACATCCAGTCCTCCATGCTATCTCTCAACTCCCCCCACTGAGACACCTTCTTGGCGTCTATAAACACCTTACCACTCTCGGGTAAAACCCTCCTTAAGACTGCTAAGGCCGCAGCTACAGCACAGTCATCCACAGACTTGCACTCCCTAAACATACCTCCTGTAACTCTCACGAGCCAATCAGCTATCCCCCCCGCTGTCATACTCTTGAACATGTCACTGTTCGCACTAAGCAATACATTACCATAGGTAATTGCCGTCTCCCCCACTGCTTTCAATAACCCCTTCTTAATAATTTCATATCCACTTCCACTGTCTAAGTCCTTATCCATTCTCTTACATAAACCCTCACTTAACTTGGGGTATAATCTCTCACCCCAAACTTCTTTACTAACATCACCCATTCTCATTATTCTTTCAAATTTACTAAGGTACGTACTAAGCTCACTCCCATCCTTGTACATGCCTAAACCCTTAAGTCGTTCATTTAACAATTCTCTTTTCTCCCTAACCCTTGTCTCCTCACGTCTATCATCGCGTCGCCTCACGTCGTCCAATTGTCTTCGGGTCTCTTCCTCTTCTCTTCTCTTCTGTTCCTCTTCCTCTCTTCTAGCTAAGAATCTTTCTTCCGCCAGCTGGTGTCGTTCTCGTTCTTGCTCCAAAGCCTTCTTCTGTAGCTCGAAAGCCTGCATCCTCTCCTGCCTATCCTGGGCATCCTTCTTCCGTAAATACTCAAGCAAAGCTGCTGCTCCTAGTGCCTCTCCTCCTTGTGCCATACCCGCTTCTGCCTCTCCTCTCACTTCTGATTCAACTTCGTCGTCACCCTCCTCAGGGCACTTCACACCAGACCTAAAAGGGTACGGTGAACGTCTCTCAACCTCAGTCCTCTTATGGGGTCGATATGGCTCCTCTCCAGCTACCCCTATAATCCTCTTGGTCCCCTTCGTCCTACCCTCACCAGTCACAGGCTCCGTCATAGAAGGCAAGTCAAAACCAGCTTCTGGTAGACACCTATGAATTAGAAAAATTAGGATGAATAATAGCAGATACAGGTAATTAAAATCGCAAGACACAATCTCAGTACACAGACACTCAAGTCCAATCAGCACGAACACCAACTACGGTACAACACTTATTAGAAATAAAGGGGATGATAAGGCGATTAACACTTCAGAAAATTTTACAACACAACACAACTTATTCACAAATGCTAGCAGACAGGCGGCCCAGCACTCTCCAGGTCCCTTCTGCCAATACTCCTTCCCGTGCAAGCACTCCGCACAAAACTCCAAGGTAGCCCGCGTCGCAACTTGGTCCACCGTAATGTCCACCACTGCCGTAGCACGGCAACCTCGCTAGCTCCACTGCCGAAGCAAGGTAACTGTGATCGAGGTTCTCTGCCGTAGCAAGTCCCTGTGATAATAGCTTCCTCTACCGAAGTAAGGTCGCACGATAATTCCAATGCCGATACCAAGGTCGTGGTCAATCGTCCCAAGACGACAGGTAGATGGTTCTAGTTGTTCGATCTGAATCTCTAGGAAAGGACGTCTCCCTCCCCGAGTCAGGTGGTCCCTCAAGTCCGCAGTCAAGAAAGGATCCCACTGCTGCCACCAAAATGTGGGGCGGCTCGGCAATCCAAGGAATGCGTTGCCTCCTCGCACCTGATAACAGCACGGTCGCTGCCACCAGAGAGAACAAACTAAGAGTTATACTAGCCGAAGCCGAACCCTTAGCCAGCGAACTGGTACACAACCTCAGATAGACTAAAGTTAAGTGTAATTGTAATCTGAAGAGATCAGCACGTGGTATAGAATATATACTGAGTGCTGAACCCTCCCAAAGGAATGACAACGACCAATCAAAATGCAACACAAACAACCAATGACATGATACATCACGAGTTCTAACTAAATACGCATGTGTGGAGAATAACTAAATGACTATGAATACTATTAACTGTTCTTGCATAATGTTCTGTTCTATCTTCTATTCTGTCTTTATCTTTATCTACTTCTCATTCTCTTGACTTCTCTCTTCTCTCTTCTACATGTGGGTGTATCCCCACACTGTAAAAGCCAAGAAAGGCTTGTCGCCATAACTACTGGGGCAACAAGCATGCATAATATACTTGAAATAACACCGTGAGATACTTTGAGTTATTCATAGGTCACAAAAATAACATTGTTAAGATATCTAGTTTTGTACATTATATTCAGGCTTAATATCGCATACACTGATTATTACAGAGTCCAATTTGGTACCATCAGCAATAATTCTAACCCCAATTACAAGTGGTTCCTCCAGTTATAGAGTAACATGGACACCATCCTACTACAATACTTCAAGATACATGATAACAGTTTATCCTCCTGAATCCTACACACAGGAAGATCTCATCATCCACAACACTGATAACAGTATGGTGCACAACATCACTATAGCACTCAATGACTGCCCACACAGGATATATTCTACTTTTTTATTTGGTACTAATAACAAAGTCAAAAACTATGTACTTCAAGCTGCTTAACATGAATATTAATATAAATATTACCTTTATCTACTTAATATTACATTTATTAATAACTATTTATTATATGTGGTAATAATTTAGAATGTAGTCTTGTAAACTCTCCTACTATACTACTATATAATATTACCAAGGGTAAAGGAATGACTGTACATTTATCACATAATACAATTATACAATGTGCAAATAATTCTTGGGAAATGAAATTCTGGAATCAAACTCTTGCTACAACATCCATTACCAGTAAGTCGTTGAAGTAAGCATACACAAATTATTGTGTCTAAAGTTACACTTTTAATGATTCCTAAACTGATATAAATTCACTGTGGAAGTATTATTTTTGTTTTAAAGGTCAAACTATTTTATTATTTATTTGGAATAAATTATCTAGGGCTTAACGGAGGATTCATATTCAGAATTTGTTGTTTGAATTTAAAAGTTTGCAAGAAATACATTATATATAGCATATAATTTAAAATAAAATACAAATGACTATATCATTTCGTAGTCATTTACCTCAGGTATTAATTTTTCAGATGCTTCTGATACACTTCAGTCAGACATACATAATTCTGTGAGTATTTGTGAACAATGCAAAAATGAAGTACTAAATACATGTTCTAGCAACTTGCTTCCAATAATACTGAGTGTTGCTGTGACATGTCTTCTGACCATCATTATTCATGTCATAATAATACTAGCAATTACCATCACAATGAAGAGGAAAAGTAAGTGGAAGTTAATATAATATTTTAAGATAATAATTACCAAACTTTACTTTACTTTTCAATTCAGGTAAAGTTAAGAATCAATTGTCTAGGTAAGATTCATAGTATTATATATTGTAAAATTACAGTATTATTGATGAGTTAAAAATGATCATTTTTATTTTAGTTTTACTGAACACAGTAGCCATACAAAGGTAATAAGAGAATTAATGTAATATATTATAATGTATTAGCTAAGTTATCTTCAATATATACTATAATAATTCCAGAAATCTTCCCAATTAAAGCACACACGAATAGTGACAAGCAAGGTATGATATCATAGTATGAACAGGAGGTATTGGTATACTTACAGTTAATGACTATTGAATAGTAGTATAATGCAGCTAAAATATTTTTTGTATTGTTATGATGGTAATATAATATTCATATAAAAAAGGGTGATTATGTATTATTAAGGCATTTTAATGTATATTAAGTGAACTGATTATTTATTAGGATATATTTTTACCTCGGGTAAAAAAATATTATATTTTTAACAATATTAAATGTTGTTTTTAGAGACAAGTAAAATTACTATCAGGTTATATTGTTATTGAATACTAATTTACAATATTTTATATGTATAGAATGCTGCATATTCCACTGTTCAGTTCAACATGTGACATGTACATCATAAACTAAACATTTAAGGAATGTATCTTGTCCTATTTTATAAGATTCAGGTTAAAACAATAATATTTTATACAGTTCCATTAAGTGCAAACAAATTGAATGCTGATTCATGCTAACATATTTAAATTTAGAGGGAAATTGTTGCTGAAAATAGTTTGACTGCTCATGACTCACCTGGTAAGCCATTGACTCAGATTGTAATGCCCTTACATTTTTCAGCTACTGAATTTACTTCTTTCTCAGATGTTTATGACACTATTAACAACTGAAGAATAAGAAGTTATCATATTGACAATGATATTTGCATATACTAAAATAAAACAGTATTTCATAAAATGTCATAATTTTGTATAATTATTAGTAATAGTCATCATTCTCAATGTCTGGTTCATGACTCACATTGAAAAATTTTCCTGTAATATTTACACATTTAATAAATACAACATTTTTTAATACAGCATGATGTAGAATACACTAAAGTGGGATATTTGTATTGATACATAAGGGACTTCCATTTCTATTCGAGTTAGTGGCGGTGGTAAGTCAATGCGCTCTTTGTCATGGTTATAAGCCTTGCGCAACAGTATTTACTTGAAAATACATTGTCCACTATACTACTGCGAAGGTAAGTCTGTGTAGGTGCATGTCCAATTGTGTCAAAGCATTGTATGTTACAACCACTACTTAGCTAAAGAATATCACAAAGAAAACTTTTAAATAACGTGTATTGTTTTGTTGTTGTTTTTTTCCTTCCAAGCAGTTGCAGAGAGTTGTTACTATGGCACTGAAATCCCTTTACCCTGTATGCTAAATTTAAAAACTGGACCTTATTTCCAGTAGCTTCAGTGTTAGAAGTCAAAATCATTCATATAAAAATAGTATAGTCTTTAGGCTCGCTCGCCATTTGTGCTCAAGCACATCACTAGTGATATTCTTGTAAACCTCTGATGGGGCTACCAGTAAGAAATACCCCTTATAAGGTAGCAGCATACATCTACCTGTCCTTCTGTAGCCCCACATGACACTTACTGAGAAACGGCAATATCACAGAAACATCTCTAGGACTACACCATATAATATACTGTACTAGCCACCTTCTCTACACACTTAGTTTGAAATTCATCAACAATTTTTAAAATTAATTTTAAAATTAATTAAAAAATATAAACATTAGTGTTTTTCTTTGTAGCTAGCTAGCTGGCGGGAAGAATATGAATTAGACAAATATTGACTGAATTTAATACCATTACATAAAATTCATTTAGCTTTCTTTTTGGTTTCTTTCTTATGAGAAGAATTGAGTTTGCTGTGTAGAAACAAATGAAGTAATCCAGCATTAGTAGAGTTGCCAAGAATCTTCTCTAGCTCACCCTCACTGAGGGACATGAGTTCTTGTAGGTCACACACTTTGTCCATCACATACCTAAACGAAACCATGAATGATGATGAGGTGCTACATGAATTTAACTTATTGGCAAGCGAGTGAGACAGTATTAGGGGTGGATAATGCAAAACCAGGTATATATTACATATGTGTATGGATGATACATATGCCCCTTGCTTGACCCCAGTTACTACAGCATTGCTCTAGTTTTACTGGCTCAAAAATTGTGACAGGATTCCTGCGCTTGTTTTTCAAGTCAAAAAGTTGCTGCGAACGGTTACATTGAAACCCTTTACCAGATGTAATTCTAAAAACTTCGCCATTTGGGGGGCTGTGATAAACCAAAGGATTACATTTAGTGCAGTATGGGGACGGAGTCAATCACCATGTGAACACAAAAATGTGAGGGTCAAAGTACAAAATGGCATATGTACGTATGTACTAACAAACAAATACATATCCCTGATTTTCGGTTGTGTTACCCTACCCATATTATAGTGTCTCGCTCACTTCACTCACTCTCTGATACAGGATAATGATGAGTCTGCTGGCTTAGTATATACACATGTGCCTACAGCACTCGTGGAAATACAGCCAATAGGACGAGTGATATTCTGCAGTATCCAATGTATAATTTATTATGTGTGAATACCATATAGACGAGTTTCTTGTGCAATAAACACTTGTATAACCTGGGAACGTAATAACCCAATGTGATAACTCTGAACATAGGTGATATGGGAAAATATTGCCTTAAGCCACATCCTGTTTTAGGCCGTGTTCAGTACATAAATGCCGAGCGAAGCGAGCGAAATACTTACAGGGGTACACAATTGAGATTCTGTGGTGTTTTTTTTTAATTTTTTTTTTATTTTTTATACATGACTGACACAAAAAGCTTAGTGATAGTGACATCATGGTATCGTTCCAACCATAGCAACCACTAGCAGCAACTTTCTGTGACTTGAAAAAACAACAACAGGCATTTCAATGAAATAGTCGTAGAGTTGTAATGTAAACTAAAGTAAGGCTTACTTGGTCTATTATAATTTTTGGGAAGAAAAGGAGCCTGCGTGTGCGTTTAAAGGGCATACGTACCAAATATATTGTATATATACTAATGGTTTGCTTCAGTATAAATGGCGAGCTAGCTAGCCTAGCTACAACTAACTATGAGCTACAGCCCTTGGCATATTTTGCATAGTTGTTGAAATTGAAATGTTCTAACTTGACTTACCCATTCAATGATGACGAAGAGAAAATAGTGCTGTTGGGTCCGCTATGCTTTTACAAAAGTTCAGGTGCTTAGCTCTGCTCCAAGACCACATGTAGCTTGCTTTTCAAGGCCAGCTACTTGTATGATGACAGGTTCATTACTTTGTTATTTTATCAAGACGCTTTATCAACTAACTTACATAATTAGTGGGTGCACTCGTCATCACATGATTATATAAGTAATAGTTAGAGCATAAGCGCTTGGGTACTGGTGCATTTAGTGCACTGAAGCCCAAGGCCCAGGGCTTTGTGCACTAAATCCACCAATACCTAAGGCATGCTCTAACTATTTTAGATCCCAGCATGCTCTAACTATTTTAGATCCCGTTAACGCTTTGCACTGGTATCAATTTTGCTCTGCTTTGCGTACCTGCCTGTGTTGCTAGAGTTACTGTGTGCCACCGAGGTCCGAGGTCGGGCTTGCCTGCCGGGCTTGCCTGCCGCACCTTGTACTGGTATCAATTTTGCTCTGCTTTGGTACCAGCCTGTGTTGCTAGAGTTACACGGGCTTGCCTGCCCACAGTGCTCAGGCTTGCCTGCAGCGCTGGGCTTGTCAGCTGTGCCCGGCCTGCCTGCAGCGCTTGTGCCTGTTTTGCTCTGCCCAGGCCTGCCTGTGGTGCTCGGGCCTGTCAGCTGCCCGGCACCGGTTGCAGCATTCTGCTCATCTTTGGGGGGGTTGCAGCATTCTGCTCATCTTTGGGGGCCTGTCCTCAGGTGTGCCAGGCAGCTGTTGCCTTGCCCCTATTTTTCTGCTGTCTGGCCAATGCCTTCCGACTTTGGCACCTGCTGCCAGCCAAAATCGAAGCCTCCTCCTGCAAGCCCCAACCAGGTACCTTTCACATCCAGAGTACCGACTGCCAGCGCTCTGATGGAGTCCCTAACTACCCTGTCCTATCCCACTTCCAAGCTAGCCCCTTATCCCTTATCCCTCTGTGTGCCCTGCCTTACTCTGTTTATCCTCAGGGATGAGGTGGGTGAGTACATTTACGATTGCCTCCAGTGTGCGGTCCTGCCTGAAGGTTCTTCCACTAGCAACTTTGTTTATCAGCATTTTCGGTGTCAAGCGAATTCTTCCGTGTTTCCGGCCCAAAATTAAAATTCAATTAAAATTCAATTGAAGCACGCCAGAAAGTTTACTTTAGCAAGTTTACTTTAGCATTGTAGCTGCCAGCTGTTATCTCCAGATCTAACTCTACCTGGGCTGCTCAGCAGTAAGCAGTAAAGCAGCTAGCTGTGGTAAATTCCTGTGGTATGAGAGTGGCAGGAGATATATGGTAGGGCTGGTCCCATATAGGTGGATATGAGAGAGTAGTAGATCCTCCCATATCCGGCCTCACATAACCTGCTCCCTGCTTTATCTGGCCTATTCTATTAAACTAAAACTCAAAAATAGCAATACCCCAAGGGTTGTTAGTATGCACAGTTCATATACCTAAAGGCAAAAAATAGTGCACACTTACCAAGTTAGTACACCAATATAGCAACGGGATCTAATAAGAATAATAAAAAATAAAATAAAATAAAAACAATGAAAAAACAAACTATTGCCATTTTCTTGAGTGCTTGTTGTCAAGGTAAAATGATAATTCAGATACTATTGAAGCTTATACCACTATTGAGGTAAGCAATTGTATTCATTTGTTAATTAATGGTCAACTGCTATATACTATGCTTCTAAAAACCACTTTAGTAAATACAAGCTAGATTGGTAAACATCATTACAATACTGTAGTTTTATAGAACCTAACCAGGCTAGCTCACTCGCCATTGGTGCTCAAGCACACCACTAGTGCGTGTATGTATGCATGTATGTATGTATGTATGTATGTATGTATATATGTACATTGAAATTCTGTTTGTCACCAAATAATGACACTTTACAGTCCAGCACTAATAAACTCACCTATAGTTTTTAGAATTAATTCCAGGTAGTTTTAATAAGAAATCCTGTGGGAAAATGTAATAACAAAAGTGTAAAAGTAAATAGCTTGCAAGGGCATATAAACTACCACAGCAAGGTCACATGCTTTACATGCACTATACACAGTGTGCACTGAGCGTGCCCAGCACTGTGTGAGCATTACATGTGCTATACACAGTGTGCACTGAGCGTGCCCATCACTGTGTGTGCCCATCACTGTGTGAGCATTACATGTGCTATACACAGTGTGCACTGAGCGTGCCCATCACTGTGTGAGCATTACATGTGCTATACACAGTGTGCACTGAGCATGCCCATCACTGTGTGAGCATTACATGTGCTATACACAGTGTGCACTGAGCGTGCCTATCACTGCATGTACTACACTCACCTGAGCAGCAGCACTGTATTGAATCTGGGCAGAACCGAGAGTATCTTGGCCAATTACTATAGCAACTTCAGCATCAGGCTCTGGTTGATCCAACTGCAACACAATGAAATTAAATACCACATCATCATCAGCAACAACTATACACATAGGAATAATAATATTATTGGCGAGCGAGCGTAGCAAGCGAGACACTTACAGGGGTAACACAATTGAAAATCGGGGATGTTTGTTTATCGGTATGTATGGACGTACGTATGTCATTTTGTACTTTGACCCTCCGTATTTTTGTGTTCGCTACAAGTTCGACCCCGTCCCAAACTTCACTAAACAGAATCCCCCGGTTTAGCGACCATTACCCGTATCACCTTAGAAATTGAATTGTTTACCGCTTTGAATTGTTTTGCGGGTGCAGTTAAAACTCAAAAACTTATGGGAGCTCCATTTCTATTCGAGTTAGTGGCGGTGGTAAGTTAATACACTATTTGTCACGGTTATAAGCACTACTCAACAGCATTTACCTGAAAATGCATTGTCCACTAGACGAATCACGAAGGTAAGTCTTGCGTAGGTATGTTCAGTTGTGTGAAAGTATTGTGGATTACAACTACTATTAAGAATATCACAAAGAAAATTTTAAATAACGTGACTTGATTGCGGGGAGCGGTTACTATGGCATTGAATCCCCTTTACCGCATACGTAATTTAAAAACTCGACTTTATTTTAGTAGCTTGAGTGTTACTTGTTAAAATCAATCATTTAACAATAGTGTAGTTTAAGGCTCGCTCGCCATTTGTGCTCAAGCACACCACTAGTTTATTTATTTATTTATATATATGGACGTACGTATGTCATTTTGTACTTTGACCCTCCGTATTTTTGTGTTTGCTCGGCGTTCGACCCCGTCCCAAATTGCACTAAACAGAATCCTCTGGTTTATCGATCAGTACCCGTATCACCCTAGAAATTGAATTGTTTACCGTTTTGAATTCTTTTGCGGGTGCAGTTCAAACTTGAAAACTTAACGGACTTCCATTTCTATTCGAGTTAGTGGCGGTGGTAAGTCAATGCGATCTTTGTCATGGTTATAAGCCGTGCGCAACAGTATTTACTTGAAAATACATTGTCCACTATACTACTGCGAAGGTAAGTCTGTGTAGGTGCATGTCCAGTTGTGTCAAAGCATTGTGTCTTACAACCACTACTTAGCTAAAGAATATCACAAAGAAAACTTTTAAACAACGTGTATTGTTTTGTTGTTGTTTTTTTCCTTCCAAGCAGTTGCAGAGAGTTGTTACTATGGCACTGAAATCCCTTTACCCTGTATGCTAAATTTAAAAACTGGACCTTATTTCCAGTATCTTCAGTGTTAGAAGTCAAAATCAATAGTATAGTCTTTAGGCTCGCTCGCCATTTGTGCTCAAGCACACCACTAGTTATTGCTGATTTCGAAAAAACGCGGGGTAAAGGCGTTGCTAAGGTCAGGGGGCGTGCCTTGTGTCCGTATACTATTACTGCGTGTCTCCGGGACACTATGGAATAAACCGGTTACAGGCGGATTGAAAGAAGTCTAAAAGGCTTAATGCAGGGCTCCTTAAGAAACTATGATGACGAGAATTGCGTGAGTACGTGAATTATGTAGAATAGTAAGTGTATTAGTTAGCTACAGTTTTTTCCCGGCTGTTAGTGAAAAGACCGCCAATAATTTCTCAGCAACTCTCCGTACACGAGTCCAACCGGCTAGTGTTTCTAACCTCCTAGTGTGAGTTCTAGAGCACGCCAGAACTTACAACTGCGTCATAAGCTAGAGCTAACTGGTGTCTATCCATTTCTGCCATAAAATTTTTTCGAAAAAAATCTACCCATAAGGCTTTACCCGGTGATACTGAAAAAAATTGTTTGCCGCGTTTAGGCGGATTTTCCCAAATCCGGTCACATATTCTAAACCGCTTCCTAGGGCGAGTTATGAACGCCAGAAGAGGATAGCCCGAGTAAGCGTTATTGGAGAAAACAGCACTTTAAATTTTTAAGGTAAGTTTCCGTGTTCTAAAGTTACCTCCAGCATCACGTAGTAGTTTCGCGCGAACTGCCACCGTTCTTACATAGGCTAACAATTCTTTACATAGGCTACAAATTCTTTACATAGGCTACAAAAAATTTACATAGGCTACAAATTATTTACATAGGCTACAAATTATTTACATAGGCTACAACTTTTTTACATAGGCTACCTACAAATTCTTTATTTCTTTTGTGGTGGTGGACAAACTTCAGCATCACATACTTCAGTTGAGTCTGTACCTATTGTACTAAGAGGTTGAAGCAATGGACTGCAAGGCCTACTGGAGGGCAACAGAACTGAGGGCAATGGGCAAGTCAAATCTCTTTCCAAATCTGGACAGTATTATAGAGATACCATTGACGTTCAAGGGAGTTAGCAATGGATAAATTATGTTGTAAATTCAAGAAATTGTGATAGAATCTATCGACATTTAATTCGCATTTTTTAGCTGTTATCTTTCAATGTTGTGAATATTCATGAACTTACACAACTAGCAGAAAATCTATTAATCAAGTTTACTTCACTGAAATCATTAGGTTGTTATTGTTTTGAGAAAGTATATCAAATCAACTCTTGACTCATTTTTTGAAATCTATTTCTTAACTGTAGCTGTTATGGCAAATTAACAAAGTGGTTGGAAAACATGACCTTATGCACTGGCACTGATGCTTAATTATTCCTATGAGCAATGTGGAGGTAGTTGTAATGTAATTTATGCACCACATAATCAACACTTTGATTCCAAAATATTTCATCCAAAGAAAATCTAAATTGCAAGATCTAAATTGATAGAGAAATTATTCCAAAATGAATTGTTTGCAATCGTCAATTAGAAAATAAAATATGTATTCAGGAATAGCTATAGAAGTAGCAGTGTGCAGGTCTTCCTCCTAGTGAAAAGTACTGCAACAAGTGTCATTCCAATGAGCATTCCAAATTGGGTAGTTTTTTTATATTCTTATTTAAATTAGCTGACAGCTAACATAGTGCTGCTATTACTACTTGGAGGATGACGATACGACAGCAATATCCAGTGGTGAAGATCTCACTCAAGGACTCAAAAGAACATTCTGTGACATTGGGCTAAATTGTAACTTATTTTAGCAATAATTATAAGCAGAAAATGATTCATAATTGATAAATACTATACAATCACACTTTTAATAATGCTCTTAAAATTTTCTGAAAATGGCATTCAATAAGTTCAATAATTGATTAAAAAAGCTTGTTGTATAAGTTATTTCCATACTCATTCACATATTGTCTTTACTTTTTTTTTGGTCTTTGATAATTCACTACTCTCAAAATCTTACTATTTTTAATCCTCTTCTAATATCTACATATAATTTCAATCAATACAATTACATTGCAGTGTTCTACCTAGTAAATCATTGTAAGGTTACCTTTTTCCACTTCCTGAATCAAATATCTCAAATAGGAAATTTGTGTTTTAATCCATACTTTTTTTAAATTGTTAGCTTAAAGATTTCATTGAGCATATCATGCTACTAGACATGTTCTGGCTTTGGCTTGTTGTGATCTGTCCTTGTAGTAATTGTTTTGCTGCTCTGTACCAAGTGAACAGAACTAGGACTCTGTGTTACTCTGATGTAGCTGAGTTTGTATGCTCCCAACAAGTACCATTCACAGCATGGACAGTCACTAGTATCAGTAGTGGCCACAGCTCTCCAGTTTTAAGTTTCCATGCAGTGTTCGCTCCAGAAGAGAGGATGAAATCTACTAGACTAGACACTACTGTTGTAAGAGCTCAACTAATCCACGGTAATTCATCCTTCACTCTGACCAGCCTGACTATTGAAGCTACACTTTCTGCCACTATACTATGCGATGATGACATCCTCACTTATTACCCACTCGATAGTAAGTAAAGTGATGATCAGAAATATACATCAAAAAATAATTCTACTTCCTTAAATGTATTCAATCTGTCTTTTAGCTTTTTTCATAGCCAATTTTTTTAATTAAGTATAATAAAAAACCTGAGAAATAGTGAGAATAAAATTAATGATAGCTAGCAATAAGGGGGTTGAAAAAATAGTGTGAAATATTCCATTTGTCATAACACTTAACACAGTGAGTGTGTTACAACACAGAGTGTGTGCCTATCAATAATATAGAGTAATGGTAACTATTTATATGGTACAATACTGTCAAAATCCCATATTAACTACTGAAATCGTCATAATGTACTGATAAAAGCTATCATCATAATGGTTGTGATTGTTAAAGTGAATGTTAATCATTTATAGAGTCCAGTGTGGAGATTTCAAAAATAATTTTATCACCAACTACAAGTGGTTCCTCCAGTTATAGAGTAACATGGACACCATCTTACTACAATACTTCAAGATACATGATAACAGTTTATCCTCCTCAATCCTACACACAGGAAGATCTCATCATCCACAACACTGATAACAGTACAGTACACAACATCACTATAGCACTCAATGACTGCCCACACAGGATATATTCTACTTTTATATTAGGCAAGTTTCAAAATGCATGCAATTGTGATTGTTTATAATATTGATTGTGTTTTTTTTTAAGTAAACATTAGTATTTGGTGTTCATATAATTCAAATGTAACTATGTTGCAGTTAAAAGACTGAGCAATTTTTTTTTTATATTTAATATTAATTACATTACTAATGATTTTAAATGGCTAAATATTTTTATATTCTTTTAGGAGGTCAGCTGATGAAAGCATCTACTATACTATTCTATAGCATTACAAACAGTAACCGAATGACTGTACATTTATCATATAATATGATTATACAATGCATAAACAGAACTTAGGGAATACACTTCTGGGAAGACACACTACCAACAACATCAATTACTAGTTAGTAGTAGAAATAAATAAATACTAAATAATGTAGCAAAGTTTACTTTTTCATATCTTTATTGTTTTAATTTAGCTTATGCTAATAAAGACACACAAACAATACATGTTTCCATTATTTTGAATTTTTTATCAATATGTATAAATATACACATAATATATAATATATATTTGTATTATATTTTCAGATGCTCCACTGACTATCAGCGATAAATTTGAAACAGTAAATTATACAGTTCAGTCTGATGTCCAGGAATGTCTGAGTGTGTGTGAGCAATGCAAAAATGAAGTACTAAATATATGTTCTAGCTCTTCATTATCAACAATACTGATGTTGTGTACTGTACTGTTATCAGATAGTAATTTTTTATCAAAATTTATTATTATTTCAGGTAAAAAATCTAATTGAGCATTATATAAATGTTTTTATTGCTTATAAGACAAACAGCTATCAGGTTGTATCGTTATTATAATGAGGATATTGTAATTGCTAATTTTCTATATTCATAGAATGCTGCATATGCCACTGTTCAGGTTAACAGGCAAAAGGTATAAACTTAACACTTTAATGAACTAATTTAGTAATAGTTACGTTGCAGTTTGAATCAATTTTATTATGTGCAGTTCTAAATAAGTGCAAATATAATATTGAATGCAGATTCAACCTAATTATCCCACATTTCTAAATATAGAGGGAAATTACTGCTGATAATCTTTTGATTGCAAATGACTTGAAAAATGATGGTAAGCCATTGACTGAGATTGTAATACTTTCTCAATATTCAGCTACTGAATTCACTTATTTCTCAGATTTGTATGAGACTATTATTAACTGAAGATTAAAAGTCGTCATCATGGACAGTGTTGTTACTTATTAAATAATATATAACTGTCATACTTCATAATAACAATAGTAATAGCTATGTAGAATATCAATGTCGAGTTCACGTCATTCATTTCAATTATTACCGTTTAATTTTTGCTATTATGTACATTTTTATACAAATTATAATTCATCAAAGAGAATTTTCATGGGATTTTACTAATAGAATGAGTGTGAATTAAGTTAGCATTATAAATAACTATAATATTTCATTGTTAACACAGTTTCATAATCGTTATGAGTCACTTTTTGAACATAGCTTTACTTTCATCAAGTATATTCTATTTCAGATTCATAATAGCTCTTGTTATTACAAGTAAAACGTGTGTTTATATCAATTTGTACTTATTGTATTGGTTTGAACTCAAGATTAGATTGCAGCAATTGTAAATAAACCTAAGTTATTTTTTTATTTTACATTATGCATCATATAACTGTCCACCACACAATTGATAAACAATGGACATACAGTGTATCATAGAATAGATTGTTGAATAGCTTCAGTTTCAGCATTAGATTATCAAGATAAGATATTAGAATAAAAAGGATAGTTTTGAACTAGTACAATAACACCTTATTTTAAAATATTATATTTGATACTGTCACAACTGTTTAAATGAGAGTGAACACTTAGTAGTAAAAGTAGTAGGTATATATGAGCATAAAACAACAATAAAATGAAGTAAAGGCACATAAATATCATAAGTAGCTCTCCTATAGCAGCTATTCAAGCGCACCACTAGTGTAGGATCCTGGGTCATTTTTGCAGTATTATGCGTCTGCACCATCAAACTCATGACTAAAGCTGCTTCCATTTTCATGCTTGTTAAATACTCACCTTGTACATTGTGTTTTGTTTGTTTGTTTGTTTACTGTTTTGTCTTCTGTTAAAATGCTCACGACTTATATGTAACATTGTTTCCCAGCTTTTGTATGCTAAGAGTTAGCAGTGACAGTTTAGCTTCTTCCATGAAGACAACATTTATGTCTAATGTTTTCATTGCGCAGGAGTTACATATCGACAAAGCGAGATGCCAATAATTATTATGTTGGTCTGTGAATGATATGGTAATAGCTAGCTAGCTAGTGTATAATAGTGCTGATGGTTTGCCCTTTCAGTGCTATATTTTAAAATGTAGTCACAATTCACAACAGACACATTTGAGTAAAAAAATGATATCACGATTATTAACAAGATGATAAGAAAAGGATACTGTACCGATTGCAGACTATCATAATAATGAGCATGGAACCACTATAAAATGAAGTTAAGGGCCCATAAATATTATTAGTAGCTCTCCTATAGCAGTTGTTATTCCGAATACATAATCAACCAGCTATAATATTTTCATTTTAGGCCATGGGTTGAATAACATTGCCCAATGCAACTGTTTGGATCATTAAGAAACAAATTGGTAATATTAT
>WLWD01000380.1_pt1 | contig 27516 bp, 25 predicted proteins | sample 6712731 | NCBI WGS metagenome assembly WLWD01 (sample SAMN12718690, study PRJNA576275) | sponge metagenome | isolation source: marine sponge | host: Mycale hentscheli | place: New Zealand: South Island, Marlborough, Capsize Point | collected 2014-11-01
ACCTTTCCATAGCAACATGGAGGTGATAGTGTTCCTCAGATATAGGCGTCAGAGGGGTGGAGCTGGAACTATTCAAGAGATGACTCAGGGAGCATTCAGGATCAGAAGACATGCGACTGAGGATCCGGGATTGGGCCATGGGGGAGTTCAGATTTGGTTCCAAACCATGAGAATTTAGTGCTTGCTTGTTTTCAGCCTTCTCGACACTTATTGGGCCAGTGGCATGGTATGGAACTGAGACAGGTGTGGGTAGGCTGTCAGAATCAAGAATGGAAGATTCCAAGCTGGAATCCAAAGTGTCAGAACCAAAATTTTTAAGAATTTCTGTCTGCCTAAGTTCTCTCTCAAGAGTGTTCTCATCATTAAATTTGATCATTTTCGTGGATGAGAATGAGACTGCTATCAGCCTAGCAATAGTCTCAGAAGCATCCAGAGAAGTCTCCAGTTCTGAATCCAACTTGGAACCAATTTCAGGGTCAATCCCCACTGTGAACTTTTTGTAATCCTTCTCCCTCAGCTTCAGTTCTTTCTCAATCTTCTGTGATTCCCTCAGGACCTTTTTCAGTCTAGCAAAGTCACCGACAGCCAGCTTGGTCGGATGAAGTCAAGACTCTACATGTATCAACCATTCCAACATCTGCGAAATGTCCTCAAATTCGCTGGAAGGTAAAAACCCAAGGGCATCATCCACTCAGTGGGTGTGGTCACCAGCGGGAGGACCCCTGCTGGCATGCACTGCTGACATAGCTTGTCCCAGTCGGAACACAGTTCAGCTATTCTGGACTCTAGTTTCTACTTCTCTGAAGTTTTGACAGAAATGAGGAGCATCTCTGCATTGAGGTATTCCATCTTGTTCTGTCTCACCACATTTTGCTGACAGATAGCCTGTAACAAGTGGACATTAAAACTGAATTTGGGAATATTATTTAGGAACTGCTGATAAATTTAAATGTTAGGTGCAAACATTAAGTACACTATCACAAATTGTTTCAATGTTTTATAATTAATTGTATTTTCTGACAAAAATGGCCTTCGTGACATTAGCAGTGTGATGTGTGCACACATTAGCAGTGTGATATGTGCACACATTAGCAGTGTGATGTATGCACACATTAACAGTGTGATGTGTGTACACATTCAAATCAAATTGTTCTAAAATTATGGAATGAGTATTCACACACACAAGAAAACTTTCACCACACACATATATACACAGATGCATACATAAATAATATACACCATATATTATAAAATACAAACATTCATACATACACATATACATACATACACATATACATACATACATACACACATACATACATACACATAAATCAACATATTTACACACATATATAAGAAACATACATACGAACATACACACACATACATACATACACACATACATACACACACAACATACATACACACACATACATACATACACACATACATACACACATACATACACATAAAAAAACATATTTGCACACATGCCTACATACACATAAACAAACATATTTACTCACATATATTAACAATCATACATACGAACATACACACACATATACATAGACACATACCTACACACACATATGTACATACATCATACATATAAACTCATACATACATCCACACACATACATAATCACACACACATACACACATACACACACACATACACACACATGGAACTACTTAGATAAAGTCATCACCTGTTGCTTGCCCCTCAGCAGAGCAGAGGAATGAGGTGTTGCAGTTGGGTGAGGAAGAAGTGCTGGGTGTAGACGCCACATCCAAGACACTCTTAGTGTCTGTCGCCCACACACTGAGGTCCTCCCATACCCTATGAAACCTGGTCAATAACTCCATGTCTCCTACAAGCTGAGAGAACACCTCGTCCAGCTCCAGTAGCAATCTTGCAAAGTTAATAATAGGGGTACTATAATATGTAGGGGTTGAACAAGTACAATAGACTATCACTACATATACATTAATCGTAATCAATCTATGTATACAAAATTTATAAACACACACTATTAACAATTTCAAGAATAATGTACTTAGCTAGTACACCATAAAATGACAATGAAAATTGAACCGATAGTACATAAGCTAACAGTAAGTCACACGTGAGAACTGTAAGACTTAAAAGTCTTTGAGACTACACAGCTTGTCCCATGTAACTGTGTCAGGTGAAACACAGACTTGCTTATTAGCATCCTTCCTTGCCAAGGAACATTGTTCAAGCACTGTCTTGAAGTCAGGCAACTCTATTTTTATCCCCGTTGACCCATCTTTACCAGACTGTAATGAATCTGTCCCTTGCAATAGTTTTAGAATGGTATTAGTCACGCCCACTTCCTCCTTCGGCCATTCCGGTGGTGAAGTCACGTAACCATGAAGAGACTTCTCCGCATAGGTTAGTGATAGCTCCAACTGCCTGGACTTCAGCATGCATTCCTGGGTAATTAGATCAGGAGTCAAATTAATCAACAACTTCCTTCATCAGTACAATAGTGTGAACGGGTATGCATCAGTTCAGTGCGTTAGTTCAGTGCGAAATTAATTTTTTTTAACCAAATCATCAATATAGTCCAAGTATAATAGTCTAAGTACATTTAAATATGATAAATACATTGTGATCTTTCACCTAAAGAATTAGCTCTCTAATGTACGCCTGGGGCTCAAGGGTCCTAAACTTCTATAGTTTATATATATTTATTTTCAATCAGCTCTGCTGAAACTGTCACTTTCAATCTCTCATTTCTCCTTCAATAACTGATTTAACTGCCTGTATGTATCAAATGAGTTAGGTATAAAAGGTTCATTTCACCGAGTAACTTGATGGACCATTTAGTGTTGTCTCCACTTACCTGGCACTTCTGCTTGTTCTTGTCTGCCTGATCTCTGTCTAGAGCTCTCTCGTCCCTCAGAGCAGTCAGGCAAGCTGCGATGGCAGAGGCTTCTTTGGAGCCGTTGGAAACCACTCGTACCACCAACGGCTGCAGTCGTAACACCTCGTTAAGGTTACCGCCAATCTCCTGCCAGTCAGACTCAATCTAATATGTGACACAAAATAAAATAATATTTCAGTCAATAATTATAATAATAATTACTGTTATTATTATTGCTAGTGGTGTTCTTGAGCACAAAATGGCAAGCAAGCCTGCCTAGTTGTGTTACATAAAACTATGGTATTACAGTAGTCAGAGTTGAGGTCAAATACTTTTTTCTTTTCATATATAATGTGGTGATGAAATGTGAGCTCTCAAAATAATAATGATCTCTGGAACATATTTCTACTTAATGGCAGAATCATTTTATAGTCTTTAGTTACAGAATCGAGGTCCAGGTGGCTGGTAAACCACAGAGCCTTAGGATCTCAAACAATGCCTGCATAATAATATTTGGCACAATAATTGGTAGGCACAAGCTTAGGCCATAATTGAGCATAATAAGTTTATTTTCTCAGCATGATGTTGACACAACACCGATGCTGAGGCAACAGTTGCACACTATAAAATAAACGTATTTCCTTGTACTATTACTGTGATTCATGTAATACAGTTGTACAAAGGTAGAATAATTTAGGATGTGATAGGCGCATAATTGCAGCAAAGCCAAATAACATAATAGGAAAAAAAAATTAATGGCATGTGGACTTTCCTACTGAACTTACCGAAACATCATCATGCCCACAACCACCACATGAGAAAATATTTTTTCCTTATTTTGCTTATAGCAAAAACAGTTAGTAGCTAGTCTGCAGTTGATGTACACATATTTACCTTCAAGCTCCATTGCTACCATAAAGGAAAATCTATTATTGTTTAATAAAATATCCCACATTTGCAAAACTGTTGTATCCCCTATTGTATTTATGCATTCAGCATCCTCTGTGCCGGTAGAAAGATTAAATAGCACAACAGGAAAGTGTTTTGACATGACAGTTGTCATTTGACAAAACATTTGAAGAACAAGTTCATCATTTTACTTAATTAAGGCTCTAGTTTTCATTATGTATAAAACAGAAATTCAATTATAGTTAATCCACGCAACACTCCAGTTAATGGTGATGAAGTTCAAAAGTATTTGTAATAATTATTAAAATACTGATGTTTGTTTTTTGAGTTCTTCAAAGTATTTGTATTTGTATTTAAATGCTATTCAGAGTATTTTATCCCAAGCCTAATATATAGTGCGTGGTTAACCATTTATCTTAGTAAAAAAAAAAAAAGAATTGCATTCTTACTTCAATTTCCAAAGTAGTGGTTAGATTCTGTAGCATCTATTTTTAAAGCCATTCTGACTGTTTGAATTAGCTACCAGTAACTTGTGTCAACAAGCACTCAGCTGCATAAAAAAGAGTGGTCAGAGGGTTTTTTAGTAAACAAATACAGAATTTCATACTCACCTCACCCCTTGACAACCACACCAACAAGCACTAAAAAACTGGCAAAGTTTTTGAATTTATGTCTGGTAAAGGGTTTTCAAATAGAAGATTGTAATAATATTTCAGTCAATATTTATAATTATTATTATTATTACTAGTGGTGTTCTTGAGCACAAAATGGCGAGCGAGCCAGCCTAGTTGTATTACATAAAACTATGGTATTATAGTAGTCAGAGTTGAGGTCAAATACTTTTTCTTTTAATAGTGATATGCTTGAGCACAAATGGCGAGCGAGCCTAAAACTACGCTATTATTATATGATTGATTTTAACTTCTAACACTCAAAGCTACTAAAAATAATGTCGAGTTTTATATTACGTTTAATCCGTAAAGATTTTAAATGCCATAGTAACCACTTGCCGCAACTGTTTGAATTGAAAAAAAACAACAACAGCCAAACAATATATGTTATTTAACCTTCAATATTCTATAACTAAGTAAAATCTGTAACTCACAATACTTTCACACAACTGGACTTACCTACACAATACTAACCTACGTGGTTAGTCTAGTGGACAATAAATTTTCAAATAAATACTGTTGCGTATGGCTTATAAACATGACAGAGAGCACACTGAATTACCACAGCCACTAACACGAATAGAAATGGAACTCGGGTAGGTTTTCAAATTTTAACTGCACCCGCAAAAGAATTCAAAACGATAAACAATTCAATTTCTACGGTGATAGGGGTAATGATCGATAAACTGGAATATTATGTTTAGTGAAGTTTGGGACGGAGTGGACCACCAAGCAAACACAAAAATACACCAAGGTCAAAGTACAAATAGCATACGTGCGTCCCCACATATATACAAACAAATATCCCCGATTTTCAATTGAGTTACCCCTGTTACTTCACTCGCTCGCCAAATAATATGGTGATGAAATGTGAGCTCTCAAAATTATAATGATTTCCTCGAACATATTAGTACTTTAGCTGACCCATTTATATTCTTTACAGAATCAAGGTCCAGATGGCTGGAAAATCACAGAACCTTAGGATTTCAAACAATGCCAGCATAATAATATTTGGCACAATAATTGGTAGGCAAAAAGCTTAGGCCATAATCGAGCATAATAAGTTTATTTTCTCAGCATGATGTTGATACAACACCGATGTTGAGGCAACAGTTGCACACTATAAAATAAACTTATTTCCTTGTACTATTACTGTGATTCATGTAATACAGTTGTACAAAGGTAGAATAATTTAGGATGTGATAGGCGCATAATTGCAGCAAAGCCAAATAACATAGTAGGAAATAAAATTGATGGCATAATGTGGACTTTCCTACTGAACTTACTGAACCATCATCATGCCCACAACCACCACATGAGAAAATAATCTTTCTATATTTTGCTTATAGCAAAAACAGTTAGTAGCTACTCTGCAGTTGATGCACACATATGCTCCATTGCTATAAACTTGAGCTAGTACCATTTTTTTCATCATATATAACTTTTTCTACCCTTCAGTCCCAAGCTCTCTTTTCTGCCCTCAATTGGGGTTTTGCGAAAGCTTTGCCTTTTTTTTTAACTTTTGCTTCCTTTTTCAAAAAGCTAATTCCACCCACTTTTAATTGCCTTCCACTGAAAGTAACAAGGCAACATAACTCATTCATTCAATGATGATACCTTACCGAACCATCTCAGCATCGTGATTACATGCACCATTGGTGTCATTGTTACTAACACACAGGCATATTATATGTACACTTGTGTAGTAACGATGACGACAGTGTGTGTATTCATAAATAATTCATGAGCTTTGTACGGTTCGGTAATTACCGAACCATACAAAGCTCAGTAGTGCAGTAGGTAAAGTATCGTCACAATCAGTAGAACGTGTGGTCACAATCAGCAGAACGTGTTGGTTACTTCTAAAATGCGGGTGCAATTGGCGATGGAAGGCGGCGTAGGTTTTAAAAAGGAAGGTGAAAGTACGGAAGAGAAAGTAAAAGGCGATTAACCGTAACTGAAAAGCGGATGGAATCAGCGAGGTAAGGGGTGTAGGTTTAAAATGGAAGGGAATGGAAGAGAAGGCAAAAAGGCGAGCGATTAATTATAACTAAAAAGCGGGTGAAATCGACGAGTAAAGGCGAGGGTTAGTTTTCAAAAGAAAGGCTAAAGTAAAAGTACAAAATATACAGTTTCTCAGGAAAGAAATTCAGAAGCAGGAGATATAGACAGAGAGGGAAACTTAAGTAACCTTAACCAATGGTAGAGAATGATAACTGAGTAAGATAACTTGTGCTACTGCATTCTTACTTTGCAATATGTCAAGCGCCACTATGTGGCGGGGTACTTGTATATAATAATAATTATCAATAACAGTAATAATAACAATAATAATGAATAATAGTAATAATAATAACAGCTATTTTCTTGTTTTTTACAGCCAATAAATTATTACATCAGGTTCATACAATGTATTGGCTGTATTAACATAGATAACGGCTTTCATATACTCAAATATTTATGCACTTCAGCTGAACAATTAACCGTTAAAAGCTACATACTCACAATTTATCTGATCACTGTGATGGTAAGCTAAAATAAAACTAAAGCTAATTAATGTTTCCAGAGTTAATCTGCTACTGCAACTTATATGAACTGAACTTAAACCTCATCCAAACACGCCCTCACCTCTAACAACGATAGCAACTCTTACCCTAAATTTAAATATAATTATACTCTTGTCCTATTAAGGTTATCCCCATTCAACAACATTTGCCCCTGCTCAATTAATTCAACCCCCCTCCCCCCCCCCTCAACCCACCAGTGGCATTATCTGACCTAGAGAGCAGTTCCTGGGAAACTGGCGCCTGCATGTCGACACCCACTCTCTCCTTCAAGTCCTTCCCAAGCTTTTCCTTTCGCTCGACATGTTCCTTCAGACTGGTACGTAGAATCTAGCAGGTGAAATCACATATTAAAACCTACATAACTCTTGCATTCTTATCGTGTGACACTAGTTAGTAAAATATTGAGTATGTATGTATTGTAAGTATGCACATATGTGCTTGTATGTGTATAATGCATGCATGCATTTGTGTGTATTTATAATAATAACAATAATAATAATAATAATAACAATAATAATAATAATAATAATAATAATAATAATAATAATAATAACATTAACAACAACCATAATCATAGTGTAATCTGAATGGGTGGGTGAATGGGTAAGGTGTAGTTATAGTGCACGGACTACCCCTATCCCGTCTTGTCACTCACATGTATGTTGACAACATGCCAGAGGATGGAGACATCAAACAGAAGAAGTTCCATGAGTTGAGCTGTCTTGTGTTCTGATGGAATCTTCTCCCGCAACATGCAAGTCACCTCCAGAGAATGGCTGCTGTGCTCCTCCACATTGAAATGCAGTCCACTATTCGTCTTCTTCAGTTTCTACAAGAACAGACACGTGTTAAAAAATGTTGCATTATATGTAGTTTATCAAATATAATATCCTTCAAAAGACATTTTTACGTGGGAGTTGAACTAACCAGTCTATAGCCTACTTGCCTGGCACTGGTCTATGGGAGTTGAACTAACCAATTAAGAACCTACTTGCCTGGCACTGGTCAATGGGAGTTGAACTACATAACTAGTCTATAGCCCTACTTGCCTGGCACTGGTCTATGGGAGTTGAACTACATAACTGGTCTATAGCATACTTAGATTATGGATGTTTAATGTTGGCCAGTGTAATACATACACTGGGTGACTGTGTGAATATACACTGATGTGGTCATAGAATAACTGTACATGTCCTACAAAATGCATAACACTAGTTCTGACTTGACTCGATTATCAAGTCTCGTTCCCAATATTTCATTCCACTCACGTCTATCTCAAGGTCCTTCCATTCCTTACTGACAAACACCAACAAGTCTTCATGTAATGGCCTCTTCTGTTTATGTTCTTTCTTCTTCCTCCTTATAATCTTAGGAGAGTTATTCTGCCTTGCCTCTTGCTCCACCCCTTCCGTGCCTGAACCCTTTAAGCTGGTATTCTTGATCTTAGGGTTGTCATTAATAGACACATCAATTTCTGTATAGCGGACATGCTTAGGTTTGGCTGGTTTCTGTCGACTGGGTGGGTCTGCATGGTGGGAAGGGCTGATGTGGGCCAGGCTTGTGTGGGCAGGAGAAGCGTGAACTGCTGGGCGTGCCAGAGTAGAGTCTGCAGGGCTACGGGTGGGCGTGTTGTAGATGGAGTGGGCAGGGTCATATGCAGATGAGTGGGCTGGGGTTCTTTTGTTGGAAATCGTCTCAATGGCATTGTCCAGTTTGCTGGACACCTGAGCATAAGAGTACAGTACTATTGTTAGTAGTCATTCTAATCACAAACAATTTCTTCTATAAAACACCCTGTTATGTAACTGTATATTGTACTTCAAATTTCATCTCTGTTTGTTCAAAGTCACTTGAAATTCCAGAAAATTGATTTGACTTTCCTGAAAACAATACCCTAATGCTTGATATGCTAGATATTATCACCTTACAGTCCTAAGTACATTATGTATGCAGAACAGAAATGTAAACTGACACACCCCCTAAACTCCACTTCTCCCTCGCTCACTATGTCTTTCTCCACAAATGGTGAAGGGATGACTTCTTCCACTCTCTCATAGAGCCCAGACACGTTTTCCCCTGTGGTAAACACGCCCTTCAACCCTGGCAGTGTGAACCCTTGACCCGACACACTTGTCGTACGACTTCGCACATCTCCCGGTCCAGAGGGAACTGTGAGCGTCGACCCGGTTGATGCACGGTTTTGAAATTTTTTCACCCTAAGGTTATCAATCTTGGCATATGGACTAATTTCTTCGTCGTCACTCCCCTCAAAATTTGCAGCCATTTTCACCTTCGCATCTGTGAAGCTGGGATTACCCTGGACCAAATCATGCTTCTTTCCACCATAAATTGCGCTGAGAAGTTTCTTGTCCAAGTGGGTGGGGCCAGTTGGTGTGGTGACGTCAATCTCTTGCAGGCCAGATTGGATAGCTTGCAAGCTCTTGGTATGTTTCTTGACCAGTTTCATGAGGTTGTCCAGTGGTTTGTGCGTGGATGGCTTGAGGACGAGACTAACAGGCTCCAGCTTGTTAGATGTCGCTTCCTGTTGACGACCAAAGAAGCTAATTTCAACTGGACTCTTTTAGCTAACTAATTATCATTCACTTTTACTTATGCATCATTTCACACTTACCGAGCATGCTCAATTCTTGTTTTATGTACATGCGTATTACTATCACATTCACGTATCACCTTTGTTACCCGTGGTCTCTTTCTCACTTCTCGTTGTTATTCAAATCGTTTACATCTGAATTTTATCAAGCCACTGCTATACTGTATAATTGATACCTAGCTAATTATCGATAAGTCCGGAGCGGGGAATTGTTTCCAGTAAATGTTCCCAGTCTGTTACTGAGAGCGGAAGTCTCAGACATCAACCAAGAGGCCAGCCTTACAACCTGACTCGCTAGAAGTTGACTGTGCGTGAGTATTCCCCTCTTCACTTCCAAATCTACCAACTTCTCCTGAACTTCTTTCAAGAGACTCTACAAGTACAGACAAAAGTGTATAGTCCGGTTAAGAGAGATAGAAGAGAGAGAGAGAGAGAAATATTGTTGCATGGAGCAGCAAGAGACAGAGGTCATTCTGCTGCTGGAGACTTTGCACATTGTTGCCATTCTCATGAATACAGAGCAACTGGCTATACAAGAGGTGTGTGTGTATATATCAAATGCACACACACACACACATCTAACACATACACACAAACACACACTTGTATACACACAAACATACACATACACTCAGTTGAAGTGTAGCAGTTGTGTCTGTCTCTGAAGCTTTAGACAATACCACAAGCATACAAATTTTCCAATAGGCAATAAATTATGTGCACCAACAATTCACATGTATTTTAAAAAAATAAAGCCTTGCAATAAGTCACCACAAAATTCAAGGTCAAGCTCTCCTCCACACTCATAATCTTTTCCCCTTAATTTATTTTTTTTACAGTCCTGGTCTCCTGCAGTTTAGAAGTGATTCTATTGGGTTTCTTGTTCTTCTTGAGCATGGCCTGCATGGACAGTTCTGCCTCAGTGACCCAAGAACCGAGCACGCTCATCTCAAGTAGCAACTGCTCCATCCAGCTCCTTGCTTAAGAATGCAAAAACAACACAATAGGAACAACAACATCATGGAAAGGAATGAATAACAACTCTACCCAATTTATGTGAACATATACATAAAGAGTAAACTCAAGTGACCGAACAGCTAAAATTTAATGTAATTGTACAATACTGACAGCAACTGACCAGCATCAAGACTGAATAAAATGGCGTCATTCATCAATTTATGCAGAACACTGTAGTTGGAATAATTGGCGAGCAAGCAAGACACTATCAGGGGTAACACAATCGAAAATTGGGATACTTGTTTATAATACATAATGTTGGAATGTACGTATGTCACTTTTGTACTCGGGCCCTCATGTTTTAGTTTGACTCTGTCATAAATTCTAGTAAACATAATCTTTTCGTTAACAATCTTTACCGTTTATCCAAGGAAATTTAATTGTTTACCCTTGGCTTAGGCTGTTTCTAATATGATTGAATGTTACACGACAGAGTTAGCTCTTACAAACTTACTGGAGTCATTTTCTAGAATTAGTGGTGGTGGTACGTTATCTTGGTTAATGAGCTGTTTGTAGTAGCAGTTTTTACTTAAAAATGCATTGCCCAATGTCAAGTCACCAAGAGAATACAATGTAATCCTTGTGTTGGTGTCTGGGACTCAGCCCAAACTGGATCAAGAATAAGCCCAGGCCAGCCCTGGCAATAAACACTTCCTGTCACTTAATGATATTCATGCTCTAGACTAGACAAATTGATATCATGCTCATACTCTTGTGTATTTCTGTAGCTTGTTTTATAACTTATAAATTGTTGCTGACCTCTGACAGACAGTATAAGACATCTTACTGGTGGTTGCGCTCTTTTGCGTACATAAGACAAGGCTGAAAGCTCTTGCGGGCCATCGGCTGCGTTTCGTGTATCTCGCGTTGCGCCCTGTCAAGTTAGTTTCCTGGTCCTTCACCAGACCACCTGTTTAGGATACACATCCTCCACATTTGGTCCTTCGAGCCTCAGAAAGACAGTGCCAGCTCTCCTAGTGGCTGCCGAATTCAAGGTCCTTCCTTGCTACACATAGTAATGGAAGACTCTGTTGCTCCACAAGTCCTTCTTGAAACACTCAAGAGGAAACGCGCCCATCGACGTGGCCAAATCACTCGCATCCAACGCCGGCTGTCTACCCTTCAGTTGAAACACCTCAAGGAAATCCCCGTCACCGACGTGGATCTAGCCATTGCTGATCTCACCCATGAGATTAAGCTCCACGAATCACTTCACGAACAAATCGAGGATCTGCTCTCTTCTGATGCCGAAGCCCTCTCCATTGAGCACACTGAACGTGACACCAGGGATGACACCCATGCTTCCCTTCACCTTCAGCTCAGTAACCTTCGTCACAAGCTGGACATCTGGCACACTGGCACAGACCTGAGTGCAGAACTTGATACACTCCTTGCCATCAAGGAACCCTCCAGGCCGCATTACCAAGCAGCCTTCAAAGACTTTAAGAAGGAAGTTTCTACTCTGGCTAGAAGAGCGTCTCCCTACATGGACGACGACTACGTTCGTGCCATTGTGAAACCACTTCGCGACGGTATCACTGCCATCCAAGCGGACATCACCTCTGCCGATGGTCCTTCACTCCCCTCCACACCTGTGGATTCAGCCTCAAGGCCAGCTCCACGAGCTGCACCCATCACTGTAGAACTCCCAAAGTTCGATGGACACCCTGTGCACTGGAGACACTTCGAGACGCTGTTCTCCACTGCCATACGAACCAGAGCTTCAGGATTTAGTAACCTGGACATCAGATGCCTTCTGATGGACGCACTGCTGCCTCTTGAAGCCAAGGAGGTCGTACGCTCCTTCCCTATGGACGACGCACCTCTAGACGACCTACTCTGCCGCCTTCGACAACGCTTCGGACGACCTCAACTAGTCGTGCCATTGCTTGTGCAAAAGATTGTCAAACCCACTACGTTTACCCACTCCTACGAAGGTCTTCGTACTCTCACAGACCAAGTCCTGATGGGATACGATTCCCTCAAACCCTTCATAGGTGACTCCCTTTCCGAATTCCTGACGCACCTTGCCAAAGCCTCCTTTGACAAGTCGTTGAAGGACGACTGGGAGAAGTACGCCAGTGACAAACTGGACAAACCCAACTTAGCCGACTTGAGGACCTTTGTGGACAAACGCCTGCTCCACATGTCCCCAACGAGCGAACCACTGCCTTCACCTGCCATTTCTACTCGCCCATCAACAGTACCTACTTCTGGCTCTCAACCTCCCAGGAAGAAGCCACCGTTCAAATGCGTCGTCTGCGGAGACAACCATGCTCTCATGCGATGCAACACGTTTGTTGGTTACGACGTGGAACGCAGAAACAGAATCATCCGTGACAAAAGGTTGTGTCTGAACTGCTTTTCAGACCAACACAGCTGCAGATTCTGTACGAGCAAGTTCTCCTGCAAGTCCTGTGGGGGACGTCATCACTCCTTGCTCCACAAGGATAAAGACCCTGCTACGCCTCAAGCTCACCTTCAAAGCACTGCACCTCCAGACGCTGGGAACTACTCAGTCGTTGCCTCTTCTTCGCCAGTTGACCAAGTACCACACGCTGTGCCATCGTTCCCCAACACCATCATGGTCACCCTGGAGAACGAAGGTAGAACAGCCCGAGCCAGAGCCATCCTAGATACTGGTGCGGGTGTTTCCATCATGTCTGAGAAACTGGCCTCTGCCCTCAAGCTGAAGAGATTCCCTCAACACATGTCTCTCTCAGGCAGTTTCGGAGAGGAACGGTGCAAGCCCATCACATTCACCGTGGTGTCCAAGTTGAAACCTGCTCCTGTGCCATCCAACCGCGAAGCCATTCTCAAGCTGCCGTCGCTCCACAACTTCCCCCTGGCTGATCCTGATCTAGGAGGAGACGTGGACCTCTTCCTCGGCAATATGGACATTGACGAGTGCGTCTTCGAGGGTTCACTGAGATTCGACGGTCTCAAGGCTATCCATACCCCGTTTGGTCTCAGCATTGCCGGCCCTATGCATGACAACTCTCAGACCCTTCTCACTTCTGTAGTCCCAGATGATCTTCAGCATGACCTATCCAGGTTATGGGAGCTGGACCAAGTCCCTGAAGCACCCTCCCACTCTCCAGAAGATGCTGACATCATCAAGGATTTCAACAACACGTACCAACGCAATGATGGTAGATTCTCTGTCTCCCTACCCAAGGTCAAGAACCCGCCTTCCCTCGGCGACTCCAGGAGACAAGCTGTCAAGAGACTTCTCGCCAACGAGAAACACCTCTCATCCAAACGTCGACTCGAAGACTTTAATGCTGTCGTCCAAGAGTACCTGGACTTGGGCCATGCCCATGTTATTCCTCAATGTGAGCTCTATCTCCATCCTCACTTCTACTTACCCATCCACGGAGTTTTCAAAGAGTCTTCCTCGACCACGAAGCTGCGTGCCGTCTTCGACGCCTCTGCCAAGTCCTCCACGGGGACTTCGCTCAATGACATTCTTCTACCAGGTCCCAACCTGTACCCTCAACTGCCAGACGTCATCGTTCGATTCCGTCGACACAAGGTTGGACTCTCTGCCGACATTTCCAAGATGTTCAGAGAGATCCTCCTCAACCCACCTGAACGGGACTTCCATCGCTTCCTCACGAGAGATGCTGCCAACTCCATCGTGGATTGCTGAATGGAACGTCTCACATTCGGGGTGAACTGCTCTCCGTACTTGGCAACACAGGTATTGCACACATTGGCTAACTTGTCTGTTTCCTCTCATCCTGTAGCATCCTCTGCTATCCTGTCAGACTTCTACGTCGACGACTTCCTCTCAGGTGCGGACGACGTGGACGCTGCTGACAAGCTGAGGACGGAGCTGTGCGACCTTCTCTCCAAAGCCGGTATGACCCTGAGGAAGTGGAGGTCCAACTCCCTAGAACTACGCCATCGTATTCCAGATCACCTCCTCGAGAAAGATTCCTCTTCTCTCACTCTCACTCTTTCAAACCAAGCTCCCAAAGCCTTGGGTATCCATTGGGATGTGGACAAAGACACCCTACACGTCTCCATACCTCCCATCACCCATTCTGACGCTACCGTCACCAAGAGAGTCATCGCCTCTGGCACCGCTGGAGTCTTTGACGTCCTAGGTCTCTTTGCACCAGCAATAATTCCTGCTAGAATCCTCTTCCAAGAGACGTGGAAGAGATCTCTGCCCTGGGACAAACCTGTTCCAGAGGACATCAGAGAAAGATGGGACACATGGATCCACGATCTTCCCTCTGTCAACAGTCTAGCCATACCTAGACGACTGTCACCTTCTCAAAGTTCGACTGTATTCCAATCCCTTCATGGATTTTGTGACGCCTCTTCGGTCGCCTACGGAGTAGCCATCTACCTCCGTACGGTCTCTGAAAGTGGCTCCATTTCCACCACCCTGGTCATAGCCAAGGCCAGAGTACTGCCCGTGAAACCCATCACGATCCCCAGAGCAGAACTTCTTGGTGCTCACTTGTTAGCCAAGATGTTGAGCCACACTTCCTTGCTCTTGGAAATCCCACCCTCACAAGTTTTCGCTTGGTCTGACAGCGAAATCGTCCTGTATTGGTTGCCCAAGAACCCCTCACAGCTGGTTCGATTCGTCGCCAACAGAGTCCATGCCATTCGTGATCTAGTCCCTCCAACTTGCTGGAGACACGTCAAGTCCGGAGACAACCCTGCTGACTTAGCTAGCAGGGGAGTTAGAGCACCAGACTTGGCCACCTCCTCCTTATGATGGTCAGGCCCTCCTTGGCTCACTCTTTCTCCTGACAAGTGGCCATTCCACAAGCTCTCCAAACCTGTAGCAGAATCTCAGTGCCTGTCCATCCGACCAGACCCACAACTGGTCCCATCGCAGAAACAGTTCCTGACAACCCTGTGGAACCGTTTCTCATCCTTCCACACTTTGAACAAGGTCGTTGCCTGGATCCTTCGCTTCGCCAGCAACTCCAGACCCTCCAACAAGGTCAAGCTCAAGTCTGATCTGCTCGGACCTTCCGAGATTTCAACTGCCAAGCACCTCATTTTCAAACTATCCCAACTAGAAGCCTACCCCGAAGTCTTCATCGCCCTCCGCAGATGCACTGGTCTTCCCAAGAACCATGCTCTCTCCAAACACAACATAGTCCTCTCCAGTCATGGACATCTCCTGATCAACAGCAGAGTCAGAGACCCTCATTCTCCGACCTCTCCATGCCACTTGATTCCTCTCAGCACCAAGTCAATGTTAATCAAACTCCTTGTGCGCACACTCCACATTACTTACAGCCATGCAGGCATCTCAGCATTGGCTTCCATCGTCTCCTCGACGTTTTACATTCCCAACCTCAGAAACCTGCTGAAAAAGATCAGCAGGTCCTGCCCTTCCTGCCAGAGAGCGTATGCATCACCTCTCCAGCACAGCATGGGTATGCTGCCCTCCTACAGGACTACTCCAGCTCCACCCTTCGACAGAACAGGTGTGGACTTTGCTGGACCATTCGTCATCCGACAAGGATACACACGCAAACCAACCCTCGTCAAGACGTACGCTGCAGTCTTCGTCTGCATGTGTACCAAGGCTGTTCACCTGGAACTGTGCATCTCACTGTCCACTGCTGACTTCCTGGCCACCCTCCAAAGATTCGTCGCCAGAAGAGGTTGTCCGTCCCACATCTTTTCAGACAACGGGACCAACTTCATTGGGGCCCGGGATGAGATCCGAGAGTTGCAGAAACTCACGGAATCCAGTAGCACCAGACAGGCTGTGTCCAACTTCGCCAACAGCAACTCCAAACAATGGCATCACATACCACCCAGAGCACCACACTTTGGAGGCCTCTGGGAAGCGGCAGTCAAGTCCATGAAGACTCTGCTCCGCAAAAATCTCAAACCTCACTCTCTACGATATGAAGAGCTGTACACCCTCCTCACGGACATAGAAGCAATCCTGAACTCACGCCCGCTCGCTCCACTTCACAGCGATGATGTTGCTGAAGGGACTTATCTGACTGCTGGACACTTCTTAGTGGGCCGACCATTAAAAGCTGCTCCTACTCCACGACCACCATCAGGCAAGATCTCCAGTCTACGAAGATGGAATCTAGTATCCAGACTAACGTCAGACCTGTGGACCCAATGGCTGGGGACCTATCTCGCTTCATGCTCTGAACGAGCCAAGTGGACCCGCCAAGGACAACGCCTAGCAATCCGAGACCTCGTCTATGTGAAAGATGAGACGCTCAGGATCAGAGACTGGCCTCTAGCCATCGTCGAGAAGGTCTTCCCAGGAGACGATGGCGAGATTCGAGCTGTACAAATCAGGTGTCACGGGAAATCCTACACAAGACCCGCAAACAAGATGATCCCGTTCATCTCAGATGAACCTGCTCCCAACCATTCGCCCCCCCGGAGGATGTCTGGGACTCAGCCCAAACAGGATCAAGAATAAGCCCAGGCCAGCCCTGGCAATAAACACTTCCTGTCACTTAATGATATTCATGCTCTAGACTAGACCCATTGATATCATGCTCATACTCTTGTGTATTTCTGTAGCTTGTTTTATAACTTATAAATTGTTGCTGACCTCTGACAGACAGTATAAGACATCTTACTGGCGGTTGCGCTCTTTTGCGTACATAAGACAAGGCTGAAAGCTCTTGCGGGCCATCGGCTGCGTTTCGTGTATCTCGCGTTGCGCCCTGTCAAGTTAGTTTCCTGGTCCTTCACCAGACCACCTGTTTAGGATACATATCCTCCACAGTTGGTGAAGAAGTGTGTGTGAGAGAGTTGTGTATTACATACATCTGCTGCTTCGCTTAAGAACATTTTGAAGTAAACAATGAATATATTAGCTGCCTTTATTTTTAAATCTTTAGGCTTCCTCCCAGATTATTTTGTTAGTAAGCAAATCTTATTTAGAGTTAAGCTCTAAACTGCGATAATAACTTAGAAATGATTTTTTTACAGGTCAAGCCAAAATCTTTTACCATGCATAATTTCATAAACTTTATTTACTAATATTTACATGCACACTAGCCATATCAAACTTGGATACGTCACTTCAGTGAGTGGAAATTCTTGATCCATTAAATAACCTAACTTATTATTTATTCTAACTTTGCTGTAAACATACTGGACCAATGTTGTATGTATGTAAAATACCGCCTGGTATCGTTGATTCGGCTATCATAATCTGCAAGATATAATTTGATTAGTGGCTGCCTAAACCTTACTGAGAATAGCCACACCCCACAGAAATAGCCACACCCACCAGTGGGTTGACATGCCACAGTCAGGAGCCGGCAATGATTGTGACATGAATTAGAAAGGAATGGTTCCGATAGGACTCAAATGGTGCCAGGAATGGTTCCGATAGAGGACTCAAATGGTACCAGAGGACTCAAATGGTACCAGGAATGGTTTGATAGAGGACTCAAATGGTACCAGGAATGGTTCCGATAGAGGACTCAAATGGTACCGGAGGACTCAAATGGTACCAGGAATGGTTCTAATAGAGCACTCAAATGGTACCAGTAATGGTTCCGATAGAGGACTCAAATGGTACCAGGAATTGTTCTAATAGAGGACTGAAATGGTACCAGAGGACTCAAATGGTACCAGGAATGGTTTTGATAGAAAATCAAATGGTACCAGGAATGGTTCTAATAGAGGACTCACATGGTACCAGGAATGGTTCCAATAGAGTACTCAAATGGTACCAGAGGACTGGTACCAGGAATGGTTTTGAAAGAGGACTCAAAATCAAATGGTACCAAGAATGTTCCTAATAGAGGACTCAAATGGTACCAGGAATGGTTCCGATAGAGGACTCAAATGGTACCAGGAATGGTTTGTACCAGAGGGCTCAAATGGTACCGGTTCTAGACAGAGAACATCAAGTTGCAGGCATATTTTGTGCCTACCCTTAGATTAAGTAAAAAAAAAAAGGAGTCTGGCGCGTGTTGCGTATGTTTGAGGTCTCTATTCCTCACTACTAGTGGTCTCCTTAGAACCCACGGAAAGTGTCAGCCAGATATCCAGGGTCTGGAAAGCCCCCTAGGCCAGTAGTAACCACTTCTCAGCTTTCGGGGGGCCCCCCTTTTTTTTTAATATATTTTTATTTATTTTTTTTTTTTTATTATTATTATTATTTTATTATTATTTTTTTTATTGCTTTGCTGATAAACAGACAGGAGAGGCCAACTAGCTCCGCTATTCTTAAGGCCTTCCTACCCAGCAAATGCCAGGTACCCAATCACAGCTGGGTAGGCTGGTGGGACTGGTGTGAGGCAGATGGAAAATCAGATGGAAAAATTGCCTGAGTTGGGCTTGAACTCAGGACCTCGGGCCCTGAGCCCAGGACACAACCACTACACCATGACCAACGCTATTACCACCACCCTCGCCACCACCGCTATCACCAACCCTCGCGACAATTCCTAAAACCAAGGTATTGAGACGTATCCCAAAGGCAGCCAGACAGCTAGTGTGCCTCAAGTTGACCTCAGTGCTGAGTGATGTTGTGAAGTCCAACTCAGTAGAGGCTTAGAATAGGCTTTTCCTTTTTGCACCAAGATTCCTCAGGCTTCCATGGAAAGGCAAGCACAAGCACATTGAGTCCCTAGCCAGCCTTGTGAAGAAGCAATTACGGGATAATTTAACCCCAGTAAACACTCCTCCACCACCTACTATGCACAGAGGAAAGTCAAGGAAGTTAGCTAACCCTGAAGAGGACATGGCAAAAAGTGTGTTCATTAAAATTGAAGAAGGTGATTTCAGAGGTGCTATTCGCCTTGTCAGCTCTGCCGACACATTGGCAGACTACAGTGATGAGACTTACAAGGCTCTTTGTTCTAAACATCCCCCAGCCCATCCCAATTCTTACATACCGCCTGATCCGAATACAAGTGCCTCTGATGTGCCAGAGGTATCTAATGTGGATGTATTACGGGCAGTAAAATCTTTCCCGAATGGCTCTGCTGGAGGACCAGACAAATTGCGCCCACAACACCTAAAGCACTTGATTCAGCACATAGGTGATGATGATGTGGAGAATCCACTGATATCGGTTCTTGCTGAATTTTGTTCTATGGTGTTGCGGGGAGATGTCCCACAAATAGTGCGGCCCTTTTTCTTCGGAGCATCACTTTCAAGAAGAAGTCTGGTGGTGTGTGCCCGATTGCAGTCGGCTGTACCCTACGGCGACTGGTAGCCAAGATTGCTGGTAGGAAGGTGTCAGATGAGATGGCAGAGCTGTTGGCCCCTCGCCAGCTGGGCTTTGGTGTTCGTAATGGTGCAGAGGCTGCCGTTCATGCTGCTCGCCAATTTCTTCACAACAAGGACCCAAGCCATGCTGTGGTGAAGCTGGACTTCACAAATGCTTTTAACTCAGTACGGAGAGACTTTGTTTTGTCTGCAGTTCAATCATTGTGTCCCACCATCTACTCCTTTGTGCACTTGGCCTACTCGTCCCGATCCAACTTACTGTGGGGTGATAAGATAGTGAAATCAGTTAAGGGGGTGCAGCAGGGGGTCCCTCTGGGCCCTCTTCTATTCTGCCTTGCGCTGCATCAACACTCTCTTCAGTTGCGTTCTGATTTCCTAGCCATTTACCTTGATGATGCCACTTTGGATGGGTCCTGTGAAGATATCATTCATGATGTCCAGGTAATGAAAGACGCCGAAGACATTGGCCTATCTTTGAATGGTGCAAAGTGTGAGATTGTGTGTGATGACATGACATCCTGTGGCACACTACTTGTTGCTCTACCTGGTGTACAACTGATAAAGGAGTCACAAGCTCAGCTACTGGGTTCTCCTTTGGGTGACGAAGAATGCATATCTGTAGCTTTGGCAGAAAAAATGGAAGAGCTACAGAGGTAAGCGGCTGCAGATGCTAACAGCACACGATGCACTAGTTTTGTTGCGCAATAGTTTTTCCCTGCCCAAGTTACTGTACATCTTCAGGACTGCTCCATGTTTCAAATTGGCCACCCTTGAGACATATGATGATTGCTTGCGTGAGATTCTTTCTAGGTGGAGTGACCAACAATCTTCTTGAGCGAGACAGTCAGGCATGGGCCCAGGCTACTTTACCAGTGAAGTTGGGAGGTTTAGGGATTCAGAGTGCAGTGAACATTGCTCCATCTGCCTTTTTGGCATCTGTTCACTCATCCTCAGAGCTGGTAGATGAAATTTTGCCTCCTACTTCCTCACCTCAACTTGCACCCTTTGTAGTTGAGGCGAAGTCAGCATGGTCAGCCGGGCATGTATTTCCAACTCCTGAGGGTACTGCAGCTACCAAACAGAAATCATGGGACTCAGTGAGAACGGTATCAACCGCTCAACACCTCCTAGATAGTGCTGACAATGATGCGGAACGTGCTCGATTACTGGCTGTGTTTACTAAGGAGTCCAGTGCGTTGTTGAGAGACCTGCCAGTGTCCTCTCTGGGCCTCCGCATGGATGACAGCACAGTGCGGGTGGCAGTGGGACTTCGTCTAGGGACCTCAATATGTGGACCACACCAATGCCAGCACTGCTCAGTAATAGTTGATGAGCTAGGTAGGCATGCCCTCAGTTGCAGACAAAGTGAAGGAAGACATCACATCAACGTCGTACCACACTGAATGACATCGTGAAGTGGGCTCTGTCATCAGCGAAGATCCCGTCTCGACTGGAGCCGCCTGTTCGGGACCAGAGGGACCAGATGCACCACCGAACAACCGCCAGTAAAGTGCATTTCTGTGTGTGAGTGTGCATGCTCATGCCCCCTTTGTGTCATTCCACTCATTAACACTTCTATTCACTCATTAACACTTCTATTCAGTCAGTTCTGTGTTCAGTTGCAGTTCAGTTCAGTTCAGTTGCTGTTCAGTTGTTATTAAAGATATATCTCTAACTGTAACTTATATATATAGCTAGCTATTCTAGCTACTACTCGCACTGTGCCTGTGCATGCTAGTTCTCCACAGGCTGGTCCTTCGAATTCTCCTGCTAACCCCGAGCTCAGGGACTTACAACCCCTGAACATTGGTCCTTCGAGCCGGATCTGGAACAGCAAGGCCAACATTCCTTAGCTCTCCTCTACTGTCGAAGTACTACTTAGGCTGTGCTGGCTCTACTAGTTAGCTAGCTACCTACGTCTCGTTTGATTGTTGACCTGCTGCAACCTTCAAACTTCGTACGCCGTCTCTGCAGACACCCTACCGTCTCTTCAGACACCATATCATCTCTTCAAACAACTCTACGCGTCTCTACTGAAGTTCCGACTCTCATCCATCCATTGACTCCTCATTGAAGGACGCCAATTTTTTTTTTTTTCTCTCTCGGGACTCCTCCCACATTAAAAAAAAAATCCTACTCTCCTATCGACCTTTTCCCGGTTCGTTGGCGCCTCTCTGCCTCGGCCTTGGTTGGCGCTTCTTCAACAGTGTTCAAGACTACGTCGATTGCGTGAGCTGTAAAAAACAAAACAAAACAAAATTGCAAGTTGGACTACTTCAGCCTGCAGATCCCTTCAGTATTTAACAACATCTTCAAGACTTCTCCTGTAATTTTACTTCATTCCAGCTCCCAACCACCATGTCTGATGTTTCTCGTGCGAAGACCAGACGTGCTTCTGCTCGTGGTAAAATCACCAAGCTTCTTAAAAACATTGACAAACTTCTCTCTGACAATGTTAGGGAGCTCCGTCCTGATGAACTTCAGAGGAAACTTTCACAGATCAATGCTGCTATCACAGAAGAACAGGAGGCTCAGGAACATCTTCTTGAGCAAATGGCTGTGGAAGGATCCACTGAAGAAGAAATTCAGAAGGAAGTCGATGGAAACCTCACCATTGAGGCCACCTACGACGAACGCATAGATGAAATCACTGAAGCCATTCACATGAGCACCCAACTTCTCCGCTATCAGCAGCTCATCACACAAGCTGAAACGTGGCTCAACTATTCAGCCCCTTCATCCACTGAGTTCTCCTCTACTGGGAACAAGATTGTGGAAGGCATTCAAGCTCTCATCAGGAGTCTTACTCCTTACTCCTCTCATGCCGTCCTGGGTCCACTGTTGGCTACTGCGAAGGATGTGCTTGAGAAGGTGCTGATCAACCTAGCAAAGAAAGCACCGACTTCCACTACATCTCCTGCACCTGAGGCTGCTTCCTCTGTCAGGAGACAGGCGCCATACTCTATCAAAGCGCCAACCTTCTCTGGGAAGCCCATGGACTTCCCCCAGTTCTACGAACGGTTTACTGAAGTCATAAAAACGCATTGGGAACACTACACAGATGGGGACCGTTGCTGTCTCCTAGCTGATGCCATGACTGACCCTTCAGCCAGAGAGCTTGTGGAAGACTACTCTTCTACAGGCTATGATTCAGTACTCAAGCAGCTGAAGGATAGGTACGGGAGGGCATCTGCCATCTTTCCAAGATATGTGGAAGATCTTGTAACCAGGGCCAGGTATAGCTACACCCAAGAGTCGATGATGCAGATTATCAAGCGGGTTGAACACACTCTCGAAGCAATGGCCAAGGTGAAAGGAGCAACCATCGGACAAGTAGCAGTGGCATTAGCCATCCGGGATTTCGATGACGAGCTTGCTAAAGAGTGGGCTAAACATCTTGGCCCCTCTGATCAAATCCCGGATGTTGCTGATCTGATGAAGTTTGTGCGTCCACTCTCCCACAATTTGCCCTCCAAGTCCAAGTTTTCAACTTCTTCTCAACAACAGTCTTCCAAACACCACAAGAAGGAGGACAACAACAACCACAACAAAAAAGCAGCTGCTTCTGCCAACACTTCTCCTAAGAACTGCCCTCTCTGCAAAGGGCCTAACCACGGGTGGACCAGATGCCAGGTGTTCCAAGATGCCGACAACAACCAGAGATGGCAATATGTACGTCAACACAAGTATTGTGCAAACTGTTTGCATGGCAGCCACCAGGTGGGTAACTGTGCCTCCACCTACACTTGTCGCGTCTGTCAATCCAAACATCATTCCCTTCTTCACAAGGGAGATGATCCTGCCAAATCCAAACAATCTGCCAAGTCACTGCTGACCTCTGCCAAACTTCAACCTCAACAGTCTCTTCAGACAAACAGCTCCACTCCCAAACTCCTGAAGGGAGGCTTCATCCATACTGCCCTGCTCACAGTCTTCAACGGTGACAGAGCAATCACAGTCCGTGCTGCTATTGACTCGTGTAGTACTCATTCCATTATGACAGAGAAAGTCGCTTCTTACCTCCACGTCACCAGGTTCCCCATTAGTGTTCAGATGACTGGCTCCGTTTCTTCAGCTACTCTGAAACATGGCACTACCATTGGCATTCGTCCTGCCTTCCCCTCTCCGGAAAGGGTGGAGCTGGATGTTGCCATCACTCCTTTGCCATTCAGCTCCACCCCTCCAGACAACACAGAGGATGTGGTCAACAACCCCATACTACGTGGTATTCGACTGGCAGATGGTGAACTTGGGGGCCCCATCGATTTAATTGTTGGGACTTATGACCAACCTCACTTCCTGCTGAACGACCCCCTCAAATCCTGCCTACAGTCCCGAATCACTGCCGTCTCTACCATCTTTGGGTGGACGGTGGCAGGCCCCTCTACTGATGGAACAATCACTACTCTATCGGTGGAACTTCAACAAAACAACCTGGACACACTGCTAACCCGGATGTATCTGCTGGAGAAAGTTCCTGCCGTCTCTCGCTACAGCCCGGAGGAGGAGTCAGCTCTCCACCAGTTCAGGCATACAGTCCAAGTCCAGGCTGATGGACGCTACTCTGTCAGCTTACCAAGAGTAGACAATCCACCTGCTTTGGGAAAGTCTCGTAAAATGGCCACCAGCCGCTTCCTAAGCAATGAGCGTTCACTCAAGAAGAAGGACAGACTTCAATCCTTCAACAAGGAAATGGCCTCTTACCTTGAGCTGAAACATGCAGAAGTAGTACCAGAACCTGAGTTGGGAAACGACCACTACTATCTCCCAGTCCATGGGGTTTTCAAGGACCACTCAACAACTACAAAGGTCCGCCCTGTTTTTGATGGATCGGCGAGAACTTCCACTGGGGCATCCCTGAATGACCTGCTTCTTCCGGGGCCCAACCTCTATCCTCACATCGAGGACATCTTGCTGATGTTCCGGCTACATCCCATAGCCTTTTCTGCAGACATCAGCAAGATGTTCAGGGAGATTCAGCTGCACTCTCCCGAACGAGACCTACATCGGTTCCTGACCAGGGACTCTTCAGGAAACATCCAGGACTGCCGGATGACACGCCTCACCTTTGGGGTGAAGTCTTCCCCATTCCTGGCAACTAGTGTCCTGCTACACTTGGCTGACTCCCATCAATCTTCCCATCCACTAGCTTGCCATTCCATACGAACACATTTTTATGTGGACGACCTCCTGACCGGTGCCAACAACCTCCAGGAAGCTGTGGCCATTAGAGAGTCTGTTTGCTCTCTCCTCTCTGAGGCAAACATGACTTTGAGGAAGTGGAGGACAAACAACGACTCCTTCCGCAACACTATCCCACCGGAACTAGTGGAAACAGCTGACTTGGAGATTCCAGCTGCCCAGGACTCTATTAAGGCACTCGGCATCCACTGGGAGGTTTCCTGTGACTGTTTACACGTTTCTTCACCTAAGCTGCCACAGTCTAGCACAGTCACCAAACGTATCATCTCTTCCATTGCTGCTCAAATCTATGATGTGTTGGGATTCTTTGCGCCCTTTGTAGTTATAGCCAAGGCTCTTCTTCAGGAACTTTGGCTCAAGAAGTTAGGCTGGGATGATGAGGTTCCTGATGACATTCTTCAACGCTGGCTCTCCTGGACCAAGGAACTTCCTCTCATCACAGACCATGCCATCCAAAGAAAGTACTTTGACATTACTGCCAAGGTTGCCTCCACCTCTCTACAAGGTTTCTCTGATGCCAGTGAGGTGGCCTATGGTGCAGTCATCTATCTACGTCGTGTGTTTGAGGATGGCACTATTTCCACTGCTTTTGTCATGGCAAAGGCCAGAGTCAGACCACTGAAGGTTACTACTATCCCGAAGTTGGAGCTCCAAGCGGCAACACTAATGACGGAATTGCTCGTCTACTCGGCAAGAATCTTCAACATCCCTCTGTCAAAGGTTCAGCCCTGGACTGACTCAACCATTGTCATCGGCTGGCTCAGGATGATGCCTCACGCCATCACTGAGGTTTTCGTCAGGAACCGAGTTGCTGCTATCCAGGAAGCCCTGCCAGATGCTTTCTGGAGGCATGTGCCTTCCAGGTCCAACCCAGCAGATCTTGCCAGTCGTGGCTGCAACGTTTCTGAGATCATCAACTCCTCACTGTGGTGGTTGGGCCCTACATGGCTCAGCTGCCCTGAACACAGCTGGCCTGCTACCAAGGCCACACCTCTGCCGAGGTCCTTGCCAGGGGTGAAGGCAGCAGTGCTTTCCACAGCATTGTTGCCTGTGGAGGTGTGGGACCTGTGGTCCAGGTATAGCAGCTACACTGCTCTGTTCCGGGTACTGAGCTGGTTACGAAGGTTCATACACAACTGCAGATCTACTTCTCCTCCAATCAAAGCACCCATTCTCACTTCTGAAGAGCTAGCAAGCAGCAGAAAACTTCTCATCCTGCAGCAACAGCACCAGTCGTTTCCAGAAGTTTTTCAATGGCTTAAGAAAGGGAAGTCCATCCCCGGTTCACACTGCCTGGCCGGGATGGTCGTCTTCCTAGACGAAACCACCAAAGACGAAACCTCCAACATCATTAAGGTCACTGGCAGAGTTAGAGCTGAAGCTTCTTCTAAGCCCCGAGAGCTCACTCCCCTTTCTCTCAAGTGCAACCTCACCAAATTGCTGGTCACCACAGAACATCAGAAACAATTGCATCCGGGCACTTATATCCTCATCAGCATCCTGGGCCACTCCTTCTTCGTTCCTGGTCTGAGGGCATTCCTAAAGAAGTTGTCCAAGAAGTGTGCCACCTGCCAGCAAGTCAATGCCAGGCCAATCTCCCAGCAGATGGGCTTGCTTCCATCAGCAAGGACTTCTCCTAGCCCACCATTCTCAGTGGTTGGAATTGACTTTGCTGGCCCCTTCATTCTGAAGAGAGGCCACACCAGAAAGCCAGTCAAGTTCAAGGCATACAGCTGCCTCTTTATCTGCCTATCTACGAAAGCTGTCCATTTGGAAGTTTGCTCATCCCTAGAGACGGAAGAGTTTTTGGCAGCCTTCAGACGCTTTGCTAACCGCAGGGGCACCCCCCATGCAGTTTATTCCGACAACGGCTCCAATTTCATTGGAGCCAAGGCCGAGCTTAAAGCAACACAACGTCTTCTGTTTAAGTCTTCAAATGCAATCTCCCACCTCTCTGCCGCCAAGGAAATTGAATGGCACACAATTCCCCCTCGCTCTCCACACTTTGGAGGATTATGGGAATCTGGGGTTCGGGAAATGAAGAGGCTGATGAAGAAGATCATCTCACCTCACCCATTGCGTTTTGAGGAGTTTGAATCGGTGCTAATCGAAGTCGAGGCTTCCCTCAACAGCAGACCTCTTGTTGCCATGGGAACTACGGAGTCTGATACTGATTTGACTCTCACTCCTGGCCATTTCCTCATCGGCAGGCCTCTGCGAGCCCTGCCCTCCAAACCTGTAAGTACAGCACAGCTGCCTCACCTCAGACGTTGGCAGCTGGTCCAGCGTCTTCAACAGGACTTATGGAGCGCCTGGAAAGGTTTCTATCTGAGTCATCTACAATCAAGAAGAAGGTGGAAAGGAGGGAAGACAGACATCTCTGTCGGTGACATAGTCTTTGTAAAGGACGAAACCCTCGCGAAAGGACGCTGGCC
>WLWD01003089.1_pt1 | contig 27516 bp, 18 predicted proteins | sample 6712731 | NCBI WGS metagenome assembly WLWD01 (sample SAMN12718690, study PRJNA576275) | sponge metagenome | isolation source: marine sponge | host: Mycale hentscheli | place: New Zealand: South Island, Marlborough, Capsize Point | collected 2014-11-01
CAGAGCGACCCCTTTACATAAATTTTCACTCCATTTCCAGTACTATTATTATAAGTTTTCACTCCATTTCCAGTACTATCTTCCGTCAGTAATAAATTAGCTGCCCGCTTGGCTTCAATTTTAGTTTTGGTTTTTCAACAGTGCTTAGTTATTTGAATTTTTTACTTCTGTTTTTTTTTTAAATGGCAATTTTAGTTTTGGTTATTGGCTTGTAGGTAATAGCTATTACAGTATTTAGCTAATGATTTTAGTCCTGGTATATTTTACTGGAATGTTACTTATTTAGTTTAGCATTTGGCCTCCTTTATTTTGGCTTATTCACTTCATTCAGTAGTTTTGGTTTTTTGTTTCCAATGATAATTTTAGTTTAGTTTAGTTAAATTCAACTGTATACATGTATGAATAATTATTAGTTTTAGTTTTGGTTATTATAGTACCCATGAAGTTTAGTTTAGTTAGTTAAGTAGCTAATAACCTAACTAAAATTAATTTTAGTATTAGTTAACCAAAGCAACACTATGTAGCCATCCTTGTGTGAATATCAATGAGGAACCTAATAGCTAGCTAGCTATATCAAAATAAACTGTTCAATATGTGACTTGTAAGTATTGTAGGTAAAGGAGGACTTAGGATGCTGGGACACATCTGCCCATATTATTTACTTAAAATCACATTTTTGCAAATATCTCTGTAATGACAAGTTTGCCCAGAGGTAAAAAAACACCATAGCCATTAAAAATGTGCAAGTGAGGACCACTCTCACATACACTTTGGAAAAGTATCTGCAAACCACTTTCAAGAAACGAGATCACTATTGTCAGTACAAGAATCACTATTTTGATGCATAATTAAAATGCTTGGACCTCTAACATTTTACATGATGCATGCTAATGAAGCTTTTTTTTCTAAATAATGTTTGATGTATGGTTTGTCAATTAGCATTTACATTTTCAAATTATTTGTAATAATTATTCAATCGAAGATAGTTTGAAAAATACAATGTTAATCCACAAACCCCATCAATCATTGTTAATATAGAAAAATCTATTATTGGCACTATGCAAAATATCAGAGCTCCAAGTATTTTCATTGTGCAGAAATAGCAGCCCCTGTACTTGCAATAGTAACCCAGATTCTTGAAAGTGGCTCAAATTTGTTTCACGCAGACTGCCTTTAAAAGTAACAATATTAGAGAATACATCCAAAAAACAAATTGGATAGTAGAAGATATAAGGGACTATAATTATTAGCTATTGGCAGGAAAAATACAAGACTTTTAAAAAAAATAGCTACATTGTGCAGTATGAATTGCTTATTCATGGTAGATAGTTTTATTTAATCATATTAAACTTTAAGATTAGACATTTTATGAATGCAAGTATTCTACCTAACATTTATCAAAATTAGGGGGCTGAAGCCCCCCTAATTTTGACAATAATGTCTACAGCCACAAAAAATATGTTGTAGAACACATAATTAAGCACAAACACTACAGTTTGGGCAAAGCCACTTTCCTTGCAGATCAGCCTTTGAAACTCTTAAACACTGATTGGTGTGATACCATGTTAAACACTTGGTGCACCTCCCCCATTCCTCCAATGAATGAATTCCCTCTGGAAGTCGGCAAATACAGTGCACTTCAATGAAGTCAACAGCAACTATTTTAGAAAGGGCACATCTCTCTTTCTTTAATGGAAAGAGTGCCATCTTTCCTTCTTCAAGACATCGATACAAATGACTCCTCATTTTCTTTTGATCATAAAAAAATTTTCCTGGATCTTTCCCCCTGCCTGAACTTGTGAATCCATGAAATTTAGACGAATTTTAGGAGCATTACTGTAAAGCAAAGAAGCTACCTGGCTTTTTACATGTTTTCCTGCGGAGCGACATACGCTATCATAGACTGACACTATTGGGTGTGGGCAGCCAATAGTAGTCACTGTTAGCCAGTGACCATTGCAATTGTTCAAAATTTGTACAAACTCATTGTGCTCCACATTAAATGACAAAGCCACTCCACATGTCACATCTTGGAAGCCTGAAATTTCAGGACAACTTTGCTTCAGCAGCTGTTGAGCAGCATTGATAATATTGTCATTTAGCCAACCTAATGGATTAAGCAACAATTTCTTGTCTGCTTCTGTCAGCTTAAGGTCAGGAAGCCAATATTGAAAATTCTGGTTTGTCTTCACAACATATTCTTCAACCTCAATAATGTCGGAATGCACAGCACTGTCCATATTAGCTAGCTTTTGTTTTTTGGGTGATGTCATGGATGATTCTTGCTGTAATGAAGACGAAGGTGAGGGTGGATGCAGTAAGGGTGCGGCTGAAGATGGCAGGGGTGGGACTGAAGATGGCAGGGGTGAGGCTGAAGATGGCAGGAGTGGGGCTGAAGATGGCAAGGATGGTGCTGAAGATGGCAGGGGTGGGGCTGAAGATGGTAGGGGTGGGACTGAAGATGGCAAGGGTGAGGCTGAAGATGACAAAGGTGATGCTGGAGGGAGAAAATATGTTGTTTTATATAATGAATAAGGGGTTCTTAAAATTCTAGCTATAAGCTATCTGTGTGGTTGAAGCAAGGTTCATTGAGGGATTTGATCTAACCCACTTCATACCAGTCCTCCCTTCATCCATCCAAGTTGAGCTCAAACTCAGACTGATGGCTTCTAACTTTAATCAAAGTATTGCCTTAATCAAGTAGTCTCACTATTCATTTTTGTTATTGCATATAATTTAGATTATTTATTACTAAATTCCTTACCTTTAGTGTCATTTACTTCTATTTTCTTTGCTGCAATAAATGAAAACATCAGTATTTGCAATACAGTAGTGAAATTAGGAATTAACATACAATCAAATTTCTTCTTCAGCTCTTCATCAAGTTTCCAGCTTTCTGGACTCAAAACAGAAACAATAACAAACAATTATTCCATAATATTAAAAAGAATTATGCATAATTTAACTTTAACTTGTAATATATACTGTTGTAGCTTTACAACTGTAGCGTAGCACTCTTGGTTATTATTACACATACACAGACATAAATACACAACATTCAGTGTCAATCAATGGACGGTGACAAGTGTTAATTAGTGATGACATAATCGTGAATGGTTGACAAGGTTACTAATGGCTTGTTGTGACAACGTCTAGGAGACTGTCTGATCATGCTACATAACTAACCTGATGATGCAGTCTCACTCTGTTCAGGTACTCTGTGGCTCTTGTTCACATAAGTGAACATAATAGTTTTGGCCTAATAAAAGTGAGAAGCAGAATGATTATGGACCCAAATAGCTGTGTAAATACAACTATATATACCTCATTTTTGCCAACACCAAACATATCCATAATAATGAAACTTAAAACTTCTGGAAGTAAGACGTCCATTGTATATGAAAAAATCTAGATGTACAGAATATCATAACTATTTTTACAGTTGACAAAGGATAACTTATTGACTGAATTACCGAGCTGGACTTGTCATTACAACAGAATATGGAGATCATGAAAATTGAGATACATTCATACACGTTATAGAAAGGCTTCTGTTTTTCAATATCTCTACGAATAAATAATATTAAATCATTTTCAGATAAAATTCATAATTACAGCAAACATACGAAGTTTCCTACATGAACTTTTGATGAAATCCGTATAACTTGGGCACTCATATTCCTGCAGCTGTATTAATAACAAGTCAGAGTTTGATATAATGGATATGAGTGAGAATATAAATAGTGAACCTAACGTTTTAAACAATTATTTCTTGGTTTAAATAGAGTTAAATTAGTAGCATTCAAATGGAATGCATAAAATATTTTAATAGTAAAATTGTAAAACAATATATTTCTACTTACTTCTCCATTTTTTATTTTTTCAAGAGTATATTAGATGCAATTTAAATATCTGTGTTGCCATGGCATAAGAAATATACATTAATTTACATTAGTAGTCACAGGTAAAGTATAGTCTAATACAATATTAATGTTTCACCTTCAAGGGGATGAATGGCAGCTTTGAAGAACTTGGTCAACTTCTGAAGGAGTCCTCACTACTTGTCTCCAACCACACTCCTTTTCCTTGTTTCTGGAGTAGTAGAGTACACCTCTCTCCACCTACAGGAAATACAAACACTAATATTTCTACTGAATAAGAAAAGCACAATTAATAATCTAAACAACAAGCATTAAGAATAAACTTAATTAAAAAAAAAAAGGATTCAGGGTTATCCATAAAGCACTGCCTCTTAGCAATTCCTTAAACATGATTACATATACAAAATATAAACATAATGTTAATTCACATACCAATGCAGTGATTTAGGGACGTAAAATCATCATGATTTACATGACTTTTCTCTTTGCCTTATTTTGTTGACCAATCATGACAGGTAGAATTAATGTTTCTTGTTTTCATAATTTTTGGCCAACCACAATTTTTTTTTCTAACTTAGTTTCTATCATTTTTCCCCTAACTTATTTAAGTCTAATAAGTCTAATATAATAAGTCTTTTATTCCTGAATATGGTCTAAAATTATATGCAACTCTTAACATCCAGTTGAATCGAATTAACACTTAGTTCACCTTCAACAAGCTTCACCTGTCCGGGCGTCACCCGGAGGAAGATAACCCTTAATGGACTCTTGTACATGGTTCTATGGGCTCAATGCCCAACTTGTCATCACCTTAGCTGACAATTAATTATAACTGTATCATATGTCAACATAATCATATTCATGCCTTTTCCTACCCACTGACTTTTGCATCATCCCTTTCCCTTATAACTGTAACCATTTATTGCTCAAGATTCTTCTCCTAACAAAGTTAAACTCGGTGTTGCGGGAGCTTCTGTCGGTCTGCGCCGTGGGCTGGGTAATTAGCTTAAAGTGAGAGGAATCTGGTCCTTCGCCCCCAGATCTTGACTTATCTGTCTTTGCCTTAACCTATATCTAGCCGAAGGGCTGTGGCGAGCTTCAGTTACGTGGAGCTCGTACATGGTCCTTCGAGCCGGATTCTCCGGATTAGAGAAACTGAACTAGCCTTTTGCTCACAACTGAGTTTTAGTTAGCTGATTAGATAGCTAGCAACAAGTATCTAATAGTTAGCTAATAGTCTAATCCTTGTCGTATCGTCATCTCATCTCATCTTGTCTCATCGAATCGCCATCGCAACGATCATCGTTTTCAACAACATCATCATGCCGTTGTTGGATGAAGAAATTCGTGAAATCAACTCCACGTCGAATCTTGAGGCTCTCCGTCGACGCCGATCGGGCAGGAAGAGCCAGTTTACCCGGATGCTGCAGGCACTCAACGGTGCTTGTGCGGACCTCGCTGGCAAGCTGTCAGAGAGGGACTGTGCCAGACGGGTTGCAGAGGCCAGACGTATGGCTGCGCTCTTTGATGCCATCCAGAACCGCATCGAAGATCTCACTGTCGACCGAGAAGCAGACCATCAAGCCGAAATCGAGATAGGTCTTCCATTGAGAGAAGATCATGAACAACTAGTCCAGAAAACCGAGAGTCTAGAAGAACGGGAAGCCATATACCGTTCTGGCTCTTGGTTAGTCAGCCTTTGCACAAGGCTCTTAGCCAGAGAGAAACCACTGCTCTCTACCCTCCAAACGGAGAGGGAGAAGATCTTTGAGAAGATGGAGAACTTCCAGTGCAACTCTGGTCCCTTCCAGTCAGATACCATGATCCAGGATCTGACATCACAGATGGATCACCTTATGGCTAAATTAGATCGAAGGATTGATGAACTAACAACTATCGAATCCGAAGCCGCCAAACCAGTGGAACCCGAGACTGCCCGACCTCGTCATTCCGGAGGATGCTCCTCACGTCTCAAGCTGAACTTACCAACCTATGAGGGTGATCCCATGGAATGGAACGCGTTCAAGACTCTGTTCACACATGCCATGGACAGAGCCGGGGACGACGTTACCGACCACGAAAAGTCTGTACATCTCCTTTCGTGTGTTGGTCCAGCTGAGGCGAAACAAATCGTCAAACAATTTGCCTCACAGACTGACTGTTACAAGCCAGCTCTTCAAGCCCTTGAGAAGCGCTATGGATCCAAGAACCGGGTCTATGCCTTGTATGTCAAAACACTGCTCAAGGATGAGCCATGTCACTACAACTCCCGAAGCCTCTGTCAGACATCCGCCACCTATCGGAAGTTGATCCAAGGCTTTGAGGACTGTGATGGCAACAAACTCGAATACGTCATGGGTGCTACACTTATATCTCGCTTTGACAGGTCACTACTACTTAATGAATGGCGTCATCATTGGACAGATGACACCAAACTGCCAACGATCGATGATGTACTCACATTCATCGACACATGGAGTGCCCGACTCGATCTGCAATCAACACCTACTGATCATCAGTCGTCCAACAAGTCATCTCACAACCATCAACAGCAGCACAAGTCCAGTCTTCAACCGAAACAGGAACGCTATCGCCGAGCTCCGGTCAACGCCGTCTCAACTGTCACTTCGGATCACTCTTCTACTTTGTCCGAATGTCGATGTGCTGCCTGCGATGGTCCCCGTTATTCTCTCACTAAATGTCAGACTTTCCTTGACATGCCATTTGAGAAGCGTCGGGACATAGTCAACCGTCATCAGATGTGCTTGAACTGTCTTTATCCAGGCCATAAGCTCCAAGACTGTCGTTCAAGGGGCACCTGTCGAACATGCAAGTCCAATCGCCATCATACGCTTCTGCATCAGTCAGAATCTGCCAGTCAACCTGCACCTCCATCTACTTCGGCCACTAACAAGCAGGAAGGCCCGGTCTTAGTCACTTATGGCACCGAGCCTGGTGATGATGTCATCCTCTCCACAGCTAGAGTAAAGATCACCCATGCCGGACAAACAGCAGTGCGACGCGCCTTGATGGATAGTGGCTCAGTTCCATCTTTGATCACACACAAGTTGACCAACCAACTAGGACTCGACAGGATACAACACACTGCCACGTTCACCCACGCAGGTGGTGAACTGATCACATCCAGACATAAAGTCAGTCTAACGCTCCATGCCATCCATGAGCTACGCAAGCCACAACCAATCACTGTCTCCTGCCATGTCGTGGATAATCTATCCCACCGAACGACATCAACACCGTCCTAGACCATCCAATTGTTGAAGGGAAGACTCCACTGGCTGACATCAGTATGGGAGGAGAGATAGACCTTCTACTTGGCATGGCAGACAGCCTCCGATGTCAGACTGGTCAGCGAGACAAGTCGGAGGATGGAGCAGCTTGCATCTATGCAACACCCTTTGGTTGGGTTCTGGGAGGCAGATTTCCTGGATCACCATCCAATCAAACAGTCCTAACAATTCAACCATCCAAGAAGGACATGGATGCCGAACTCAGCCGTCTGTGGGAGCTTGATCAGGTTCCCAAACTTGACAACAATGTTGATCCTGATGAAACTCGAGCCATTGAACATTTCCTCGACACTCATCAGCAGGACAGTGTCAGCGGTCGCTTCATTGTCCAGCTCCCTAGGAAAGAAACACCGCCGCCGCTTGGGGAGACCAGATCAACAGCTATCAAGAGATACCTTCGTAACGAGAAGTCTCTGAAGGCCAAGGGACAATGGGAGAAATTCCATCAAGTCGTTGATGAATATCTAACACTCAACCATGCCGAATATGTACCGGAAGCAGAGCTGGACTTCAATCATTATTACCTACCTATCCATGGGGTAGTTAAAGACTCGTCCACCACCACTAAACTGAGAGCAGTGTTTGATGCCTCCTTCAAGTCGTCATCTGGACATTCGCTCAACGACCAGTTACTTCCTGGACCTAATCTCTACCCACTTTTATCTGCCGTGATCAACCGTTTCCGTATGCATCAGATTGTCATCTCTGCGGACATCTCTAAGATGTTCCGCGAGATACTGTTGCATCCGTCTGAGTGTGACTTCCATCGATTTCTACACAGGAATCAGTCAGGACAATTAGTATCAGCACGCATGAAAAGACTAACTTTTGGCGTCACCTCTTCACCGTATCTAGCCACCCAGGTTCTCAGACAACTCGCCAAACAATGTCAAATCAACCACCCCATCGTCGGCGAAATCATCTGTACATCTTTCTATGTTGACGACTGCCTAACGGGAGCTGACACAGTTGAGAAAGCCAAAGAACTCGCCGAAGACCTAGTGCAAGTCCTGAAATCGATCGGTATGCAGCTCAGAAAGTTTAGATCTAACTCTGAGGAACTTCTCGACTCTATCCCCGAACAACTAAGGGAAAAGGAGGATCTCACCATACAAGATCCCAAGGCTTCCGGTCGGACTTTGGGCATACACTGGAAGGTTCGTGACGACACCCTTCACATTGCCTCGCCCACTCCTCTGTCAGCAGATGTCCAAGCTACCAAACGACTAATTGCCTCAACTGCCGCCCAAGTCTTTGATATTCTGGGAATTTGGGCACCTGTCACCATAATCGCCAGGATCCTTCTACAGGAGTTATGGTTGAAGAAAGTCGACTGGGACCAGCCTGCGTCTGACGACATACAATCAAGATGGAGAGAGTGGATGGAGGAACTTCCTTTGTTGACTAACTTCCCTATTCCACGGAAACTATTATCTACCGGTCCAGTAGTCAGCCTACAATTACATGGCTTCTCCGACGCGTCAACCAAGGCGTATGGGGCAGTCATCTATCTCAGAGCTGTCTACAACAACTTGAACATAACTACCAGGATAGTAATGGCCAAGTCAAGAGTCGCTCCAGTCAAGGCTATGACTATTCCGAGGCTCGAACTCACTGCCGTTCTCCTTCTAGCAAGACTTATCAAGACTGTCGCCATCGATCTGAACATACCTATCAGCAACTGTTATGCTTGGACCGATTCATCCATCGTCCTATCGTGGCTCCATCATTCACCACAAACACTTAAGACCTATCAGGCAAACCGTGTCACCGCCATATCTGACATCCTGAAGAAGAGCCAATGGCGTCATGTCCGGACACAAGACAATCCAGCAGATCTGCCTAGTCGTGGAATTCTTCCATCACATCTTATAAAGTCTGATCTATGGTGGTACGGACCGTCGTGGTTGTCAAGCTCTCCTGATAAATGGCCAGTCACACCTCTTCAGTTTAAAGACTCTGGAGATTGTTTCAAATCTCAACCTATCTCTAACGTCCAGCCTTCCAGAACCGCTCCTTGGAAGTTCTGGGAGGAAGTCTCCGACTTCGACAGAATGGTCAGGATTGTCGCCTACTGTCGTCGTTTCATCGCCTTCTGTCGAAGGCAAACGGAGACTGGGACAAAGACTATCGACTTATCAACATCTGAACTATCCTCATCTCGCAAATTGATTCTACATCTATCTCAACAGGAAACATATCCCGAGGTTTTCAATTGTCTATCTGCTGGCAAATCACTTCCCAAACAACATCCGCTGGCAAAGTTTGTTTCTCTGGATCCGAACTCCAACCTAATCATCGTCTCTGGACGTGTTAGAAGTATCGCCTCACAAGCACCAAGGTGTCAAGTGGTTCTATCGCTCACCTCCACAATAACAACAACATTCATCAAAACACTTCACATGACTTGGAATCATCTGGGGACATCAACAATGCTGAGCCTGCTGATCAACAACTACTATGTACCTAAGGTGCGACGCTTCCTCAAGCAACTAAGTCGTCAATGCGTCATCTGTCAGAAGGCTTACGCTTTACCCACTGCTCAGCGTATGGGATGTCTACCGGCCGATCGAACAACTCCAGCACCACCATTCGACCGGACGGGCATAGACTTTGCGGAACCATTTCTGATTACTCGAGGGAATCCCCGTAAACCAACTCGAATCAAGACATATGCATGTATCTTCGTTTGTTTAGTCACCCGAGCAGTACATCTCGAACTGTGTTGTGAACTGTCTTCGGAAGCCTTCTTAGCTTGTTTGCGCCGCTTCGTCGGACGACGAGGATGCCCTAGCCATATCTACACAGACAATGGCACCAACTTTATCGGGGCTAAGAATGAGTTGGAAGAAGTTCAACAATTAACTTCATCACAACAATCACAACAGCTTATCAACAACTTCGCCAATTGACATCAACTACAATGGCACTTGACTCCACCCAGGACTCCACACTTCGGGGGTCTCTGGGAAGCCGGGGTCAAGTCTATAAAACTCCTTCTGCGGAAGTGCCTAGACTCGAGACTACTTCGCTATGATGAACTAGAGACTATCTTAGTGGAGGTGGAGGCGACATTGAACTCTCGACCAACTGAACCTTGTTTATCTACCGATCCAGACTCTGCTGACCTCATCACACCAGGACATTTCTTGATCGGCCGTCCTTTGCTAGCCTTGCCGTCCACCCACGTTGATGAAACTGACAAACCACAACTTCTCAAACGTTGGGCGTATCTCCGTCGACTTACAAGTGATATCTGGCAGAAGTGGCAAGCCTCCTACCTGCAATCTATCAACACCAGAGCCAAGTGGAGGAAAGAGAAGAGAAACTTCACCATCGGTGACATAGTCCTGATTAAAGATAAAACGTTGAAGGACAGGTCATGGCCACTGGCTAGAGTTATCGACGTGCATCCTGGCCAGGACAACATTGTCAGAGTTGTGGATCTGCGAGCCAACAACAACGTCTACCGTCGCTCTGTCAACCAACTGGTTCTTCTCATCGAAGCTCCGTCTCCAACAGCAATGCCTAGTCTTACGGCCCCCCCGGAGGATGTCCGGGCGTCACCCGGAGGAAGATAACCCTTAATGGACTCTTGTACATGGTTCTATGGGCTCAATGCCCAACTTGTCATCACCTTAGCTGACAATTAATTATAACTGTATCATATGTCAACATAATCATATTCATGCCTTTTCCTACCCACTGACTTTTGCATCATCCCTTTCCCTTATAACTGTAACCATTTATTGCTCAAGATTCTTCTCCTAACAAAGTTAAACTCGGTGTCGCGGGAGCTTCTGTCGGTCTGCGCCGTGGGCTGGGTAATTAGCTTAAAGTGAGAGGAATCTGGTCCTTCGGCCCCAGATCTTGACTTATCTGTCTTTGCCTTAACCTATATCTAGCCGAAGGGCTGTGGCGAGCTTCAGTTACGCGGAGCTCGTACATCACCTCTTACCTTATAATTTGCCAGAGCCTTCCTACGCAGGATTTTCTTCTCATTCTTTGTATATCCTGAAGGATAAGCTCCAGTAGTGAGGTAGTCAAAAACGAAGCCATACAAATCGGCCATTTCAGCCAGAGGAAGACTTGCCACGTGGTAAGTGTGGAAGTTTGAGTCTCGTGAACAAGATTAAGGGGAAAAGGGAGGGGGGACATTATTCACTGGGGGGGACATTATTCACTAGTGAATACTGTCCGGGGGGACACTATTCACGGGGGGACAGTATTCACTCCGACACCGGTGTCGAGTTTGAAGTCTACCACGAGTCCTTGTAGATTGATTTTCTTCATCCAAGCTCTACTTGACTGGTTTCCTCCGATAGAACCCAAGAATGCTTCCTGGTCGCAGTCCTCTTCGTCTGTTTCCGTATCTTCATGCACTTCCAAAGTAGACAATGATTTGCTTAAACAGCAACTTCCATAGTGACCAATCTTGTGGCAGCGATAGCAAGTTACTCCTTTTGCGGGACACTTGTCTGGAAAAGGATGCCAACCTTACCACACTTTTTACAGCGATTGTACTGCGGTGAACTGATCGCTCCTTTTTGTCTCCCCTGCTGTGGCCATTTACCTTTCTGGTGCCTTGTCTGCTGACCGTGCTGGTGCCGCTTTTTTGCTTGCCCTTGTTTAACGTTCGCAATTAAACTACTCTCCTGTAGTTCGTGGCGTTGTTCCTTGACTGCCTCTTTTTGCCGGACTTGCGTCTTTGCTTTTTCTAACGACAGTGATTCGTCCATTTGTAGCTTGTCAGACAACGCTTTGTCACGGATTCCCACCACGATCCTGTCTCTTAGCATTTCCTCTTTTAGAGCTCCGTACTCGCACGTTTCTACGAGGTTATATAGGCAGGCAATGTACTGTTCCGCGCTCTCTCCTTCAGCTTGGTCCTCCTGTTGAACTTAGCCCGCTCGAAGATGATGTTTCTCCGAATCTTGAAGTAAGCGTCGAATTTGTCCAGCACAATTTTGTAGTCTGCCTTTTCGTCTTCTTTGATGTCCGTTGAAGCCAGGACATCTTCAGCGTCCTCTCCCATGCAGTAGAGCAGCGTACATACTCATCTAGGACCGTCTTCTTTGTCAAGTCCTGTTGCGGTGAGATATACTGAATAAATCTCCTCTTCCATTTCGGCCACTCATTCGGTCGTTTGAAGTCGAACGGACCTGGAGTATCGAATGAAGCTCTAGTTGATGCTCGTGAATGGTTGACAAGGTTACTAATGGCTTGTTGTGACAACGTCTAGGAGACTGTCTGATCATGCTACAACAACCATCCTATTGAGTCAGCACATTCTCTTTCTTTTCGTCCAATTCATCAGGAAACAAAGGAATTTTTCTTTAAGCTTTTTGAAGTAGGTCATAGTGCTTCATCTGCGTTTCATTGGAGTGAAACAAAAATGTTACTAGATAATGATGATGATCAACTTGCATTTGCAGACAGAGCTTTAAATCCAACAAAGTCAGATGTTAGCAGGCTTTATAATGAATGGAGGAAAAATGAACTTGGGCCAGACAATGGAAAAGAGTTATTTGACAAATTAAAAATGGAAATAATGTCGTATAACCAGGCTAATCAGCACAATGGTGGTCGGGCAAGGCTTTTGGTGTACCAAGATTGTTCTAATTCATGTAATGATAGTGATGGGGAGTCAGAAGCAGGAAAAAAAGCCTCCCAAAAAAAGAGGAAGAGATCACAACCTATGATTATAGCAATTTGTACACCACTTATGAGTAAGAGTTCATCGAAACATTCAGCAATCCAAGGAGATGATTTTCTGTGATTCAACGTCTTCTTTGGACAGATTCAATACCTCTCTTTTTGTGTTGTCAACTTCTAACGCCATTGGTGGATTACCATTAGGGGTTATAATTACTTCAGATGAAGAGCAGGGAACTATTAGTCAGGGCTTAGATCTTCTTAAAACTGTCCTCCCAACTAATTGCTTTTATGAAAGTGGGTCTGACAACGGTCCATCTATTATTATGACGGATGATTCTTGTGCTGAACGGAATGCTCTTCACGAGGCTTGGCCCAATTCTAATCTTCTCCTTTGCACTTTTCATTTCCTTCAAAGAAACGGGACCTGGCTTCATGATAATACAAATAAAGTACTAAATGCAGATCGTAAAGTTCTTATTACAGTGGCTAAAGTCTTGTTTACTCTGAAAATGAGGAACAGCTGCTTGTCCGCTACAAATCATTCATTACCAATGAAACTGCAGTGAAGTACCCAAATTTGGAATCGGCGAAGAGAGTGGGCTTATGCTTTAGAAAGCATCTCCTTGTAAGAGGCAATCACACCAATAACTATTCAGAAGCTGGAATACGTATTTTAAAGGAACTGATATTTAGTCGTGTCAAAGCATATAATCATGTTTAGATGTTTTCATTCATAACTGAATGTATGGAGCTTTACTATTGCCAAAAGCTGCTTAGTGCTGCCCACAATCGATTAGATAGATACATTTCCCTGAAGTATCAAGAACTTAACTGCAGCAAAATTAGTTATGAAAGTATATATGAAATCGATTCAAAAGAAAGTATCTACTTAGTTAATAGTAAGACTGAGCGAGATGTAAAATATTTGGTTAATATGGAGTTAGGTATTTGTAATTGTAATGCTGGTCAGGATGGGTCACCTTGCTCGCATCAGGCAGCTGTTGCTAAACATTATCATGTGACATCAGTAAATTGTATTCCTATTTGTCCTAAATCACGGCAAGTTTTGGCAAATATTGCATTAGGTTCTAAAGCAATACAGGAATCTCAGTTTTATTCTTCACTTCATGAAAATAATCAGGTGAATTCATTGCCAGGTGCCGTCTCAAGATTTGAAATTTGATAGTTCTGCATGGGATTTGATACGAGGGCAGGCATCTTCAGAAGACAATCAGAAAACTTTTAATGAAACAGAAGAAGAAATAAACTGTGAAGATATTGTTGAAGGAATTGAAGAGGTATTGGCCGATTTAAAAACAAGAATTAGAGTGAGTAGTGCAGCATGTTTCAAAATCTAGTTTAAATTTATCAGCTGTATCTGTGCCAACTGGGATTGAAACCATGACTTTGTTATGCTACTTTTTTTAAATTTGGGTGTACAAACACTATGCAAGTGTCATAGCTACTAGCCTGAAGGTGGCAACATCACTATCTGTTATGTCATGTAATTGACATGTGATCAATAATCAGTGCGCATTCCTGTCAGTTGTGTCAAAGACTACAGTTAAATTTACGACTGAGCTTCACATTGGGAAGAAAGGCAAGAAAAGTAATGGTGTTTGTAACTAGCGAGCTGCTTTCCTTTACCAACCAATATGCAGGGATTGCTTGGTATGGTCTAGCTATGCAAGATTGAGTACTAGAGAAGCTTGGTCTTTGTAGTAAAAAAATATGCTGTTTCCAAAGAGAGACAGTTGTCATGGCTTCCACTTTAGTTTCATTATGTACACCCTCAAAAATCAATGTGCACAATTTCATGCTTTTATCTACTCTATCACAAAAAGACCTAAATTTGCCATAAAAGACTTGATTAAGTGTTTAAAGTTGATTGAGGTGGTTGAAATTGACTTTCTAAGATCAGTAGTATAATAGATATGTTACAAATCTTTTTGTCTCAGCAATGAATTTGTTTTTGACAATAGTTACAACTAGCTATGCACAATAGCATTGAGTGTTATTCACAGTACCTGGTGTTTCATGAAGTGTTTGACTAGTTAAAAAAAAAGAAGGCAACTAACGGTGTTTTATTCATTCGAGGTTCTCTCCCACCCCCCCACCCCTGACGAAAAAATCCTGTATAAAACCCTGCAATAGGCTAAATGTGGCACACATTATTCACACTTTCACTGTTTTAAGCTTCTGCTTGAGCTTCCCTCTTTTCCTACTCTTGTGCAATAGTATGCTAATATATTAATTGTTGTTATTGTTGTTGTTTTTCTAATTAATCAGTGTTGATCAGTACTGTTGTTCTTAATACAGAGTATTAATGCAATATTATCAACAATGGTTACTGATGAAAAGGTTAGTTAGAACCAAAATTACACTTCAGCTTCATGTCACCCACAAAAATTATTTGGGGAAAAAAAACCCTGACAGGATGTGTACCTTTTTAGCTCGTACTTCTTTGAAAGATTACGAGGGAATGCAACATTCTGTTATAGAGTGGCTAGCTCTAAGAAGGTAAGAGCAAGAACATGCCACGTGTACATGTCATACCATCTTCTATTATGTGGTAGGATGTGTTTCTGAAACGGTCTCAGTGGCTTATACCCGCTTGCATTAGTGGCCATTGGACTGCTGCCGTAAGTTAGATCAAGACACTTTCTTTTTGAATAGGTTGTTGAGATCTTCAACCACAGAATTATTATGCTTGACTCCTTCCACATTCAGCAAGTTTCATTTGGAAAGAAACTAATGTATGCTTATCATTTTTACCACCACACACTTTAAATTATATTTTAAGTTCAAAACCCATATATCTCTCAGGTAGATTACTAACTATACTCTGTCTACAGAGTAATTTATGACATAATCCTAGTGATTGTTATTTATAATGTGGGCTCATGCTGCTATCTCAGTATAGTTTTAGTGAACTAAATCTGAAGCAAAAAATAGATTTAGTAGATAAAGCTTTGTAGACAAAGCATTACAGTACAATCTCACAAAATTGCAATTATCATTAGACTGAAAATATTTTGTTAGAGGGAACTATAAAACTCATGTTGTAGATACACAGTATAATAATAGTTGGCCACAATGACCAATATTTGGGTCTTCTTACCCACTACAATTTATGTGAGAAAAAAAATCTGAAAAAAATGAACAAAAATAATTGACATTAGAATAATTTAAAAAAAACAAAAAAAAAACAACAACATAAAACTAAACTGAAACTAAGTCATCTATGCCATGGCAGATGGTGGGTTTGCTGACATTTGTTCGATCGTGAAGCAAAGCGAAACAAGTACGAGCTACACAGCAAATTTGCTGTTCACATTATTACTTGAATGTATAGTTCTATGTTCGTTCATCAAATTATATCACCTTCAGTTCGTCCAGCTTAAAGAGTGAACTTTTTTAATTTATCATATAGAAACAAAATACAGCCTTTAGATATGCATGTACCTTATTGTTACTCCTCCAAATACAATTTTCCATAACGAACCTACTCAATCTGCCACTTCATAAACTATTCTTGAAAAAAAATTTCAGCTTATACATTAAAAAACAAAACAAATTAAAACTAAAACTTAAGTCATTACAGTAGTAAAATGAATCAATTTTGATGAACTCGGATTAAGGTGTCGTTCCAAAGCAACACTACTTTATACATTCCAACAAATAAAAAAACGGTTAAAACTATCCATCAATTTTATGCTTTTAACACAAAGTGCACATTAACCTCTTACGGAGTATAACTTGTCATTGGTTTTTACCTGAGAGTGTCTTACTTGCTTCACTTGCTCCTCGACAATATTCAGGTATATAAATATTTGTATTACAGGCATTAGAAAAGTGTGTGGTGAAGAAAGATTTCAGTATTAATCAAGTAAGCTGTACACAGTTGGTATAATGTGCAGTTTTTAATTTTTGTACTGTTCTAATTTGGTTCAGAGAATGTGTGAAGTTTATCGACAACAATATTTTAGTTTGATCACACATAATTTTGAGATGGTTGAAGACAATGAAAAAGCAGACTCATCCCAATGTGCAGATTCATCCCAATGTGCCGACCCATCCCAATATGCCGACCCATCCCAATATGCCGACCCATCCCAATATGCCGACCCATCCCAATATGCCGACCCATCCCAATAAGCCGACCCATCCCAATGTGCAGACCCATCCCAATGTACAGGTGACAAGGAAGTTAAGAGTGGTACTAATCATCAGTTTACACAAAACCCTGATGGTACACATCAAAAAAGAAACTTCGAGGCTATGCATTTATCTGGACAGATACCAACTACCACAAACAAATTAAAATTAAAAAGAGAATTTGATGATAGAAATGAGCCATGTGGTGCGGTAGGCTGCTTGAATAACGATGGATCAAATTCCTATAAAAAATATACGATGGTATTGAATTTCCTGTAAAAAATAAAGTGTTGATATGGAATGAATTATTACCATCTTTGCAATTTGTACTTCCACCAGATGATGACTATTCTTATGTAATTGAGGAGTATGATGCAGTTGATTGTACAAGTACTGACTCACCACACTTCATTTCCACCGTAAGAATCAATTTAGTTACAGCAGAAGATGCCAATGTGTGGATGGAAAAAATGTCTGAGCATAGCAAGTGCACATATCAAACAACCAAGACAATTAAGAGTCAACAGAAAAGGGTGAAGTGTAAATTCGCAAAGCATTGCCAACATTTTGCAAAAAACTTACACCAAAACAAGCAGACAAATCAGCATTGTCTAGAGCAAGAAAAGTAAAAACTCCACTTTCTTCTCAACTTCGAAACAAAAAGACTAAATGTCCATCTTCTTTTACACTGGCAATTCAAATACCTACTCAACTGCAGAAAAGGAAGGCAAGATTACACCCTTATCTGCTCACTCACTGTGGTGTTTTTAAAATTTGTTTCACTCATAATCACCTTATATCAGCAGCACATACACTTTCTTTTCGTGATGTGTCCGATGAAACAAAGAAAGAATTCACTGCCTTATTTGAAATGGGTCACAGTGCTTCCTCTGCTAGGTATGCTCACGAACAAAAACTTTTGTGTGAAGCTGAGTTAGATAATCAGGTTGCTTTGGCAGATCGATCAGTGAATCCCAATCCTCAAGATATTTGTCGACTCTATGACAAATGGAGGTTTAGTTCCTATGGAGAAGATAATGGAAAGGGTTTGTAGAAGCTTCAAGAAGCTGTTGATTTGTACAACAAGGATGGAAAGGGCAAAGCAGTGCTACAATGGTATGATGCTGGACAAGACCAAGCTTTTAGTGATGACAGTTGTGACACTGAAGATGAATTGAAACCATCAAAGAAAAAGAAGAAGAAATAGCAATGCAACACTCCAATGATTTTGGCATTGTGCTCGCCAATAATGAAACGAGCACATGAACATGTGCAGCAATCTCGAGATGTTGTATTTGTAGATGCAACATCATCTTTTGACCGGCAAAATAGTTCAATTTTTTTGCTATCAACAGTTATGCCAGCTGGTGCAGTGCCGTTGGGTGTTATTGTAACATCTAATGAACAAGAAGACACCATCACTACAGGTTTGAAGTATCTTGTGTCTATTTTTCCTAACAATGCCTTCTTTGGAGAAGGTCCACAGTTAGGTCCATCACTAGTGATAATTGATGATAGTTCTGCTGAACGAAATGCACTTACTTTTGTTTGGAAATCTACCACTACTTGGCTATGCACATTCCATTTTCTTCAGCGTCGCTGGACCTGGCTTCATGATGCAAATAATGGAGTGCTTATCAAGGAACACAGAATTATTTTAATCAAGAAATTTAAAGATTTAGTCTATGCTGAAAAAGAGGAACAACTTAGTCATCTCTACTCTTCAATACTAAAATTTCCATTGGTACAACAATATCCTAAATTTTTGTCTTACCTGAAATCTCTGTGGCCGCGTCGGAAAGAGTGGGCACACTGCTACCGGAAACGGCTCATGCTTCGTGGTAATCACACAAACAATTACGCCGAAGCAGGAATGAAAATTTTGAAGGAACTGATATTTAGTCGAGTAAAGGCATACAACATGGTTCAAGTGTTCCATTTTCTGTCAGTTAAGATTTCGAAAGAAAGTATTCAAGAAAGCGAATGTAAGAATGTTTTTATAGTTCAGAGCAAAACGGATTATACTATATCTTACACTGTTGACATGACCGTTGGTGTATGTACATGTCCACAAGGTATTGATGGCTCACCTTGTTCACACCAGGCAGCAGTGTCAATTCACTATGGTAGTGCATCCATTAACTGTATCCCAACAATTTCTCCAAAAGTTCGTCAGATTTATGCACAGATTGCTTTAGGTGATAAAGCATCTACTAATATTTCCTTCTATGGGAATTTGCATGGCAACACTTTAACCAGTGGAGATACAGATATGTTTTATGCTGACTTCACATCACCATCATTCCACATAATTCGGGCAGAAGCCAGAGAAAATGATGTTGATACTGACATTTCTGAGTCTCAAGCACAAGACTATAGACATAGAGTTCAAAGTGTATGCTCACAAATTAGTAATATTGCCAATGATTTGAAGGAGAAATTAGTGGGAACAACTAATGAACAACTTTTGTTTGGTGTTGAAAAGTTTGTCAGTAGTTATAGCAGTATGAAAATAGTGTCCCATTGTTGACTTCATCTCTTCATCGTTTTGGTTGGACTTTTGGTGGTACTGTAACCAGTAATAAAGGAGGTCATTTGCGCTATGGTAAAAGAATAGCTGTACAAGCAACTGCTGCTGGAAGAAGAAAAGGAAAGTCAAGAGGAAAGTCCAGAGCAGTCCCTGGGAAAACAGTCAAGACAGCAACTGTTAGCACAAAAGAAAGGGACTCTTCCAGGTATCATTTGCCAAGTAGAAAAATGCCAAAAGGACGACGGCCACACTCACTTTCAACAAGCATTGATAAAGGACACCAAAATGCGGGGAAATGGTAGGGAGCTTCATGGCTAGCTATATTCCAATTATAATTCTAGTGTCAAATATTATGTACTCAAAACATTTCTGTTTTTGTTTTTTTGTTTTTGTTTGTTTTTTCAATTGCAATAAATGTACACCAGAAAAACCAGAATAATGTGTAGCATACACTATTGTCAATTCTTTTGTGAGTTGTGAGAGGAGGAACTGTTTCACACAGTGTTGCAGATTTTGAGCTAGAATCAAGAAGGAGGAGAGGGAGAGTAGAGAAACAGAGAGAGCACTGTAAATAACTGTCACCCCTAGTTCATTGTTACTGTTATTAATAATCTAGCTACTACGATTACCTAAACAGAAAACAAAATATTTTATTCATGTAAACATGTTGTGTGCCGTCTGAACACCTTTTGGTGTAGACCGGAAACACCTCTCTCTCCAGGAAGGAGCCATACTTGGTGGATTGAAAAGGGGCTTTTATCAACAAAAACAAACAAACAATTGGCCCTGGGTTCGATCCCCAGCAATGACCGACTCTTTTTCACATTTCACTTTAGGTTTGCCTCCAACCCAGTTTGATGAAAGAATTAGTTTTTATGAAGGGTTAGAACTTTGAATTTCTGTTGATAAAAATTAATAAATTTAATATAAGCTCATAAATTTTATCACATTTTTCTTTATTTCATTAATAACACTTTCACCACCAAAGCTAACAAGCTGTATCCTCTGTAGACGACTAAATCCAATATCTTGGACATTTAATTTATAATTTTCCAGGATTATAAATAAGCACTCCAAGTTTGTCTCTACAGAGCTCATTGGCTTTTATTCAGCAAAATTATGTAGCTTTAAGTTAGTTCTGTTTTGTAAGAGTCATACTTCGGGCAAGAATCAACGTAATTGTCCTGAAGGCAATGACTAGCAAACAGTCAGTTCCTACATTGGCTTAGAAAAAGCCTCCTGTCATTGTTATGTCTGGGTAATTTTGAGTCGATTGCTCATAGTGTCTATGGTTTTGACATCTAGCAAACTACTACCACGCCCTTCCAGCAAAGTCCTCCGCATAACTTGCAAAACGTTGCACTTTAAACTTAAGGGGTATATTGCTAAGTCGAAAGTGGTTCCAAAAAAAAATACGCCCGGTCCGGTCCGTGTTTTAGTCAGACCCACGTTATGTGCAGAAAGAATGGCTGACCCTCACCTTTGACCTATAGAGCGCGGCCAATCAAACTAACTTTGAACCTTAAGCACTCGCGCATGCGCAAATGGACGACCATTGACCATTGCTGCGGGACTGACGGGGCTGCTGACCGACTGACCCGTCTCTGCTTGACTGACTGCTGCGGGGCTGACCATTTCTGCTGGGCTGACCATTTCTGAGCCAACAGACCCACCTCAATCATGCTGAAGTACATAATCACTTGGAAAAATAGCTGTGGGTACACATCAATATTTTGCAACTGTAGTTTTTAATAATAATAGCTACTTGTTCACACAACAATCAAAGGGTGTGGCTTCAATTTTGGACGTGACTGCTATTCTAAAAGTTGAAGCTAATGTTATACTGTGTGACACATATTCTTAAGTCGACAGACCACAACTCCATAAAGTTCATGGAGCAATCTACATGTGTATGTATCTAGAATATAGCAACAATGAGAGCAGCATACAACTTTTCCTGGGTCCATGCATCTCACTCGCCTCCTCCGCATCTCCTCTCCTCCCCTCCCCCCCCCCTCCCTTCCCCACCCATATTTGTTCATAGATTAAATACAACTTCAGTACGATCAACGTGACGACTCAAGGCAGCACTAAGAGGTCACTAACTGAAGGAACCTTGAGTACTATGTTAGTTAGTCAACTTTATTCTGAAATTAAGGCAGACTGCTTGTAAGCTAGTATACCATTCCCAATGCCATTGACAAAATACTAATGAACTATTCCATAAAATAAAATACTGTAAATTTTCAGTATGAAGACGCTTTTAAAGAGTTGGATTATGACAGTGTCAGTGATAGGTTTAATTGTCCTTAATACTCCAGTAGATTTTCCTTCAAACAAGGATTGAATTGTCACTGGAAACGTCCACAGCAATTCCTTGGACACTCTTTCATCTCCAACCTGTAACATGTTTACTTTGCCATTCATGAATCTTGAGCTGATGGAAGCAAATTAATTTAATATTAGAATTCCACCATGTGTTAAAAATGTTACTGCAAACATGTCTTTCAATATGCATGCTTGTATCTACATCAGCAAGGCCAATCTTTCTAGCACATTTCCCATTTTGTGAAATAACATGTAATGTACGTGTATTACATTGTTGAGCAACAAAGTTACGTATTACAAGTGCAACATATGTAGTATTCTTTCTATGGCCAGTGTGGCATTATATAGAGCATAGGTGAGGTTCTAGTGCATATTGTAGTTAGATTTTACTAGAGGTGTGACGGTCCAGAAGCTGAATGCGCAGCTCTTGATCCAAACAGCTGCTGAGGGATCGATCCACACTGTGCTCCAACTCAACAAGCCTGGAGTGGATGGACTCTATGCGCTGGTTGCTGGCAACAACTGTATTACCGTAAGGCGTTCGAGTGGTGAAGTCTGGCCCCAAGGGAGTCACAATGGACTGGGACGAGTTGCTCGAGGCGCCCACGTTAGCACTGTGGGAGTAATCAGCAGTGCTGTAGCCTGAGGTCAGCCCAATATTTCCAAACGAGGTCGATTTTGCCATGTTGAACTCAATTTGAAACTCCTCCACTTTATGGCCCAGCTCAACCATATCGGCTGTTTTTTTCATATCTTGTATTTCCAAATGCTCAAGTTTGCTCTCGTTTCTAATGACACGATCATGCCATTCATCAAACGGCTCATTTTTTGGTCAAGATTGCTCTGTGTTTTTTCAATGGTAGTCAAGCGAACTTCAAGGGAATTAGCATGCTCCAAGAGATGCTGGAGAGAATGAGAATTCTTTTCAGCAATTTGTTTGAGATCCATAAATCCTTCTGCCTGAATCTGAGCGTGGTAGAGCCCATAATGCTCCATGTGTTCCTTCATATCTCTTCTAGTTGACTGTAGTAACAAACACAGAAACATACATAACTTCCACAAATGACAGTTAAATAATTCACCATAACCACAACACACACAGCACTGTTGTAACTATGAAAGCTATAAAAACAAATAACATACGCAAGCACACATCGATAATCTTGATAATCTTGCACACGATACTTACTGCAAATGAGCACCCGTACACATTGTATGGGCAACTGATGTCAGATAATGGGCAGTCGCCAAATTTGACCGACAGATGTTCCTCCAACTGTAGCAAAAATAAGAAAGACATCTGTTATGACAACTTGAGGTACAGCGTTTCAAGCTGCTAATACACTGTTACTAAAACATTCCCATTACTGGGACAGGTAACTTTCTAAACACACACACACACACACGAAAAGATTCCCTTACATCTACTATTTTCATCTTCTTAGTGGGATTACATCCATTAGGACACAAGTGCTCAACGACTTGGCATTCTTGGCATTTATGGAGTATGTGATCCTGAGACAAAACAAATACTGAATAAATCAACTGAGGCTGATAGCTGTAATACAACACTCACTTCCATCTGCTGGTAAGGCTCCTCCTTCTTGCAGTGCTGGCAGGTGGTGGGCCTCATGGGACACTGGCTGTCCTTGTGCTGATCCAGGAGGTTGTAGCGGATAAACTGCCCACATTGTGTGCACTGGAACTCGCGATATTCACAGCTTTTGATATGCGCCTGGACAAAAACACCACCAACACTTGTCAATGAATACAGTTATCCGTATAATTTTACATGACTTCCCACACGTCTCGGTCAGCCTACACTCACACTGAAGTCACACCCACAAAATATTTAACCTCCTCCCACCATTAATTATTAAAACACATTTGAGTCCGACACAAAAAATTCAGTAGTTAATAAATGGACATACTGCTATAGTCTCCATATCCACTCACTTGAAGTTCCCTTAGATGACCGACCCCCCAGCGACAGCCTCCAGACTTAAAGTTGCAATAAACTTCTAGCTGGTTGATTTCTTGCCGGCAAGCATTGTCAGGGAAGACATTCTCAGCTGTAATGTCTTCTTGGTCCAGAGGGCAGATTGGGCAGCGGCGCTTGAGCACTGGCTCCAGGCATTCCTTGCAGAAGAGGTGACCACATTCTGTCTGTACTGGTACTTTCATAGCGAAGAGGCAGATGGGACATTCATGCCTCTTCAATAATGGATGGACGAATTTGGCTTCATATCCAGGCATAGTTTTGATATCATCTGGTAAAGAAGAGAGTCAACAAAGAAGGTTCACTGGGTATTTTCCACCTTGCCGGGAAGTGGAAAGAGTTCCAGAACCTTGGATGATGATATGGAGGGAAAATGGATAGGGAGTGGAGCAGCCCCACCCTCAACTACAGGCTAGCTCTGTGGACTGATTTAGCTGTAGGTGCTAATGGATCACCTATTCACTAATTAGCATACCTTCACTGCATTCACACAAACAATTATTCTATTCTCATGCACCTGCCCTTATCTTATACAATCCCCATTCCATTCCACTCACATATATACTTGTAACACTCTCATTCTATTCAGTTCTTTAACTCCCTCATTTTTTCCTTTACTATTTTGTGCTTTCCTTTTCTTATTTGTTATACTTAAGCTTGTCCATACTTTTTATAGTTCTTGCTTGCTTTTGTGTATCATTCATTTTGTTTTGTTTTATGTTCTGTAATTGTACTTTGTTCTCTAGTTCTGTATCATTTTGTTTGAGACTGAGTACTGATAGGGATCTTGAGCATACTGGGAATAGTGGATAGGCCTTAGTCAGTGTGTTTAAGTCTGGAGATATTTTGTCTTTTTCCCTTAGTTTTAGTTAGTAGTCTTTGCGTGATAGTTTGGCTGAGTTTTTATAGCTTTACCCAATTGTCATGTGCTACTACATAATTGGTCCTTCGAGCCGGATCTGTGCTTGACTCTATCTTGCCAGATTCCAACAGCAAACAACAGTCACTTCTAGCTCTCTAGCTAATTCTCAGCTTCTAGTTAGCAAGGCAACTGTTCCTAGTTTGAGTTTGATTATTTGTAGTTTTCTATCATTGTCTAATTGTGCCATGGACAAAGAAGAAGTACCTTCTCTCAAAGACTTGCGAAGCAACCGAAAGCAGATGGAGAAAACCACCAAAAGTTTGGGAAGACAGTTGAAGACACTCCTTAAGTGGGACATCAACAAAGTCGATACTGGCAAGCTTCAACAGCTAAAAACTTCTATTGATGTAGTGGCCGACAATATTCAGAGAGAGAGAACAATTATGACAACTTACTATGATGAAGAACCTAGCATTGCTGATGATAATAAAGCCTATGATGATATCTACGATCTGACTTTGGAAATTGTTGAAAATACCAATGAACTAATTTCAAAGAATCTCTTTTACAAGCTGGCGACTGAAGTGGATGGTGATGTACATGCCCTTGAAGTCTCTATGGAGGCAGACCCAGAAGCTACTCATTCAGAGGACATTGCTAGTCTCAGTGGCAAGATCGACAAGCTTTCAGTCTACAGTTGCCATGTTACTGAGTTGGAAGATGTTTGCAAAGCATTTCGAACTCGTTATTTAAAGATGAAACGGGAAATGGAGTCTCGTGTACGCTCCAAAGCTGTTCCTCTAGCCTCATTACCCAGCTCTGATAGTGACACTCACTCGTCTATCTCTTCACCTGCTACGCCTATGTCTGGTGGGAACATTCGGTTACCAAAGATTGAGCTACCTACCTTTGATGGCAAACAAATACATTGGCCAGTCTTCTGGGAGCGCTTCTCAACAGCTGTGGATAAAAATCCAGATCTGAACGACGAAGAATAACTATCTTACTTACGTTCTTCTATGAAGAGCAAACTAGCTCAAGACATTGTGTCCCCTCCTACTGGTGATACTCATACATATAGCACTCTGCTCCAATTGCTGAAAGATGCCTTTGATGACAAGAGGGAGATACACCGTAAACACATCAAGGCTTTGAGTGATACCAAAGGCTATCGACACAACTATGACGATCTCATGAAGCTCAGTGCACACTGGGAGAAACATGTTACTGGACTAAAAGCTACCGGGCAATATGCAGCAGATTGCATTCTCACTTCAATGGCAGTTCTCTGTATGCGAGACAAGACTTACGCTGAATGGTCCAAGTAAGTGCTGGACTATCTTCATCAAGACCATGCAGAGAGAATTACTTCTGAAGTAGTGAGTGTGGGTGAGAAACAGTGTTATTATTTGCCCATGCATGCTGTAACCAAGCAGAGCTCTACCACAACCAAAGTACGCATAGTCTTTGATGCTTCAGCAAAGACAACTAATGGTAAATCTCTCAATAACATTCTATCTTCAGGGCCTAATGTATACAGCCATATTGTGCAACAAATACTTCGCTTTCGCATACATCGTGTTGCTATGACTGCAGATATATCTCAGATGTTTAGGCAAATCCTAATTGCTGAGAAAGATAGAGATTTACATCGATTTGTTTTCCGTTCCTCACCTGATGAACCTGTAAGTGACTACAGAATGAAATGTTTGACTTTTGGGGTCACTAGCTCACCTTACCTTGCTACCAAAACATTACGACAAGTAGCTAAAGATCATTACTCTGAGTTTCCGATAGCAGCTGAAATAGTAATGACTGACTTTTATGTCGATGATTTGCTTTCTGGTACTGACACAGTAGAATCAGCATTACAACTACGTCCTCAACTTAATAAACTGCTGGAAAAAGGGAGATTTTTGCTTAGGAAGTGGAGATCTAATTCTCAAAAACTTCTTGAGTCTATTCCTGATGAGTTGAAAGAAAAGGAGCCTGTAATGGAGTTTGTGTCCCATGATGACTGTCCCAAAACATTAGGGCTACACTGGAAAACACTGAAAGATGACATGTATGTTTCTATTCCAAAGATTGAGTACCATGGTAAACTAACCAAGAGACAACTAGTCTCCAATATAGCTAAGGTCTATGATGTCATGGGGTGGCTTTCACCTGTAATTCTGTTTGCTAAATCATTACTTCAGCAGGTGTGGGAGTCCAGAGTTGATTGGGATGATTCTGTACCTGGCGATATCTTAGCCGATTGGTCGAGATGGGTTTCTGAACTTCCTGTCCTGTCTCATCGATGTATTCCACGTTGTTATGCTGACCCCAGCAAGGAGATCAGCTCCAGACAAATCCATGGCTTTTCTGATGCCTCTGAGAAGGGATTTGGAGCTGTTGTGTACCTTCGAACCTTCTACTCTGACTCAAGTGTCACAGTATCTCTGGTAATCTCTAAAACTAGAGTAGCTCCTATTAAGAGGCTTACTATACCCAAGTTAGAGTTAGCAGGTGCTTTGCTCTTAGCTGAATTAATGGAAACTGTGAGAGTAGCATTGAAACTGGTTATTTCTCAGATATATGCTTGGTCAGATTCTCAAATAGTCTTGGCGTGGTTAGATGGAAATCCCAGAAAACTGCCCACCTATGTAGCCAATAGAGTGTCTCAAATCCTTGATCTTATGCCAGCTTCCACATGGAGATATGTTCCCAGTAGTCAAAACCCAGCAGACTGTGCCTCTAGGGGTGTGTTACCCTCTGCATTACTTGAGCATGACTTATGGTGGAATGGT
>WLWD01005812.1_pt1 | contig 27483 bp, 24 predicted proteins | sample 6712731 | NCBI WGS metagenome assembly WLWD01 (sample SAMN12718690, study PRJNA576275) | sponge metagenome | isolation source: marine sponge | host: Mycale hentscheli | place: New Zealand: South Island, Marlborough, Capsize Point | collected 2014-11-01
TGGGAACTAATTATGCTGCAGACAAAATTAACATAATATTTGTACATAGCATACTGTGGTATTCTTTCAAATGTGTTAAAGCATTGTTAACTGATTGGGTAAAGCATCATCATTAACTAATTGGGTAAAGCGTCATCATTAACTGATTGGGTAAAGCGTCATCATTAACTGATTGGGTAAAGCATCATCATTAACTGGTTGGGTAAAACATCGTGATTGGAAGCATCATCACACTGAGTAGAAGACTATTAAGGAACAACAACGATGACTATTGTAATTAAAAACGAGGAGAAAAAGCTTCAAAAAGGAAGGAAAACGTTTCAAAGCCAAGTCCATAAGAGAGATTGAGGAAAGACAGATAAAGGGAAGAAAGAGTTGAAGAGAGAAAAGGAGGGGGTTGGTTCAGGAAGAAAGAGAGCAGGAAAGGGGAAACAGATGTAACTAAACCAAACAATGGATAAAATTACCTTAAGCTACTGCATACTTAATTTTCTAAAATTAGTACATAAACGACTTGTTTGCTGGCCTAACTACCATGCTATCAATTTTAATCAACTAACAAACCTTTTTTGGCAGCTTTGTGGTAGTAGGCAAGAGCTGCCTCACAACTCTCCACCACACCAATACCAAGGTGAGATTTATGACCCTAGGAACAAAACGACATTACGCCACTATCAATGTCACGATTTCACAGAGAAACACTGAAGCAAAAAGCTGTGCATTGAGCAGTTCCTTATTAATACAAGATTAAATACTTAAAACACAATTAATGGCATACAAAGGAGAGTACACGTATGTACGGTATGTACAGTGTAAGTGTGTGCATGTGCGTGCGTGTGTGTGTGTGTGTGTGTGTGTGAAAGGGGCAGGAAATGATTACATAGGATAAATAAGCATGGTGCGCAAAAAAATATTCTGCTCTTTCTATATTACTACATAAAACATTGCCTACACAGTGTGACATACCATTACTATCTGAGAGAACATGTGCCCACCTAGAGCTGCAAACACATAGTTCACTAAAGCCTGCAAAAAAAATTGATGTACATATAATATTAAACAACATGAAGTGACCATGACTAAAATGTTGATTGTACAAGCCCATGCAAAAAATATATAAATCAATCAATAAACAAACAAATAAATAAAATGAAGAAATAAATAACACACCTTAGCCTGGTTTGACTTAATTCCAAGCCCAGCTGTATACATGAAGGCCAGACCCTGCATACACCATATCATCAAGAGTATGTGACATGATGTAACCATAGCAACATACATGTTGGCCCACTGGGTGACCTTGTCTTGCCAGGCCATCAAAGATCTCGTAAGCTCGAGTGAAGTTTCTCGGCTGATGTGCACCAAACTATCCAGAACATATCAACACTCTGATTAAAGAGGGGACAAAAGAGCGGAAAGAAAGGGTGCACGTGAACTCACTATGGTAGAAAGGGCAATTCTCTCCAGGGCTCTACTATTGCCATTGTCGGCTGCTTCTTTCAGAAGTTCATAAGCTCTATCAAGTCACCAAACACAGATTCTAACAAGACTTGCACATAACTGTTGCTTACCTCTTCTGCTCCTTGTTATTCACACTGTAAATAATTTCCATAGCTTCCAAATATTGCTCTAATTAAAAAGTTTAATCCAAGTTACCCATAGAGTTGCATCAATTTGACTTACAGAGCATTCAAACCTACCATGGTTAGGCTCTTCTTCTTCAGACAAGTACACACTCTTCCTCTCAACTTCCTCACATTTACTTCCCTCGTCCAGCTCTTTGCTACTATGATTGATCTCCTCTTTAACTTCTCCTTCTCTCTCAGCACTAGTGCTTGTATCATCCACCATTCCCTTCTGACTCTCCTTGTCCTTGTCTGTCATTGCTTCATTTTTCTTGACCTCACTTCTCTCTTCCTTTGCATGTTTCCCACTATCTTCCCCAAGAGTCTTTGGTTCTTTTTGCAGCTGCACATTTATCTTGACATCGCTTTCCTCTCCAGCCACTTTATTTTTATCTTCTACTATATTTTTATCCTTTCCCTCTGCCTTCTCTTGCTCAATCGTTGCGGCTTGCACATTCCTATGTTGCTTCACTTCTCCAATGTTACTATCTGGTTTGGATTCCTCTTTGGCCCCTGGTGAGAAATGCTTGTCTCTATTATCAGAATTAGCTTTTTTTCTGTTACTTCGCTTTGAAGGGAGAGCTGGAGTGGTTAATCCCAATAAAACTACACCATAGAAAAAGGAATGGGATTGTAATAATTTGTATCTGGGTAGCTACTCGAAACTCAATTCACATTACTTACCTAAAAATAAGAAGAAGAATATCCACACTCTAAATTTCATCCCAATAAATTGAAATCACTACACTTCTCTAGCGTATAGTCGCGGTTTAAAGGGTAAGAATCGTTAGGTAAACTTTGCTCATGACACCTACGTGTAGAACTCTTATTGAATCTCCGGCCCGTTATGTGAAGAACACATTTCACCTTTGACCCGTTCTTGCGCGTTGATACGACGTTACGGTGCAGAACGGCTGACCCTCACCTTTGACCTCAGAGCGCGGTCGATCAAATGAACTTTGAACCTTAAGCACGTGCGCATGCGCATATAGCTGATCGTCGCTGCGGGGGCTGACCCATCTAGCTCTCCACAAGGGGGTAGGACATCCCCGTCTAAATCATGTGACTTAAACACGAATGGAATGTAATAATAGAGGTGTAGCCAACCTACCTGGAACTTTGTCCAGATATGACTGAGCAACACTTTATCTTCTGTGTTGGAAACACCAATAGCACACAGGCCGTCTTTTGATTTATACTCGGCTACAAACGAGAATGACTTTTTTTTGTAATCAGTCTTGGGCAGTCTTTTTGCTTAGTCTGGCGTCGCCGACCCCTTACCTTCCTTTTTGATTAATGGGCGGAGGAAGGAAGGGGTCTGGTGTCTCTAGTACCAACGACTTGTGCACGTCGTTGTCTGATGACATCATAGCGGTAGACCCGCGCGAACATTAAATTAGTGCGTTTGTATGAAGTCTGCTATGACGTCTGCAATATGTCTAGCGTGTGGTGGAGTGGCTGCTGTTGGATCGAGGAGAATAATTAAAACACAAAGCTGTGATGGGGTGAGTATTCTGTGGAAAGAAATTGAAAGAGAGTTAGAGAAGAAAGGAGAAGCGCTTGATCTGGATAATCTGATTAGCAGTCAACAAGAAGCCTATATGTGTAGGAAATGTTTCTATGCTTATGAAAAAACTACTAGAAGCAAAGAAGGTAATCAATTGTTAATGTTTTCATGCAGTTGTTAATTCATTATCATTTTATAGATGCTAGCTTCAAAAATGCAAGTTGCGGTATGTGTAATCCTTGCAAATATTGGTGCTACACCTAGAACACAGTTATCCCAAGACGTACAGATACCATCTTCAACTTTTGAGTGTAGCACAAATCTACAACGGAAGAGGCCTTGCACTAGCCAACCAGCTACAAGTTTACCACAAGCTAACGAAGGCTGGTTCCTCCAAATACATCATCCCCTATTCAGCAAGGTTAACTAATTAGGTGGTATTGAATTTCCAAATCATACAACTTGAATTACAGCTCTAAGATGTGATAAACTATTGTGCTTGATTTGGTAATTATTTTGTAAGAAATGGCATATTACTACTGAAAAATTACCTCAGATGTTTGTTGTGACCCGTACTTCTAGAGTTGTTATTGTTTTTTTTTATTAATCGACTCATCAACTTTCAACCATTCTTCCAGTATTTCTATATTTTGTTCAGATAAGGGTACATATGTATAACCCACTGTTCAATCAAAATCTGAATTAATATAGCTACCTGCTTGCTTGGTAGCCAGTGATATTCAAATTTCACAACTTTCCAATCAGGTTGGAATATTCGGTTCAATTTGCCAATGATTTTATGTTTACTTTTACTCTGTCACAAAATAATAACTATATACAGACCCTACTTAGAACCTTTCTCCTAGTTTGATTTTGCACACTTAATAAATGACTTTTTTTCATACAGCTGTGGCTGCATCCTCATCTGTAGTACCTGTTGCCACATTTTCTACATCTGCTGTACTGGTTGCCACATCTTCCTGCACATCCACTGTATCTGTTGCCATGCCTTCTACATCTATTGTTCCTGTTACCACATTTTTTACCTCCACTGTACCTGTTGCCACATCTTTCACATCCACTGTACCTGTTGCAATGTCTTCCTGCATACCTGTTGCCACGTCTTCCACACCTACTGTACCTGTTGTCATGTCTTCTGGTGTTCCTACATATTCTATTTCACCTACAAGCAATGTTACTACTGATAGTAGTTCTCCAAATGTTTCAGTCAGTAAATTATTTCACTTAATTTTAATGATATCAATAAAAACAATTGTCATTGCAGATAAATGTACAATATAGTCATGGAATACGCAAGTATGCCTTAACACCAAGCAGGAAGTATGTGGGTAAAGCTATAGCCCGGCGTAGCAGAAACGCTCTTGTTACCAATTCCCTAAAGGACCCCATCACCAAAAGATATATCATCAGACATGTGGGAATGTTGATAAGAAAAGAGCTCACCAGTATGTGTTCGGATAGGGCACAGTCAGTGCTGAAAAGCCATTCTACGACTACTTTAAAGGAATTTACTTGGAGCACACTTATGACCGAATTGTCCAGTCATGCTCCAATCTTGGTCTCCATTTTAAAGTCTTGTACTGAGACTTGCACGCTGAGACAAAATAGAAATGCAGTGATTGGAGTGTGCTGTGCAGTTTTACTTAAATTTCGCTACTCCAAGATGTGCCTATTTCAGAAAATTGTTTCGTTAATTCTTTACGCTGGAAATGTTGCAAAACAAGTAAGCTTTGTGTGTGTGTGTTTTAATAGCTGTTATTGCTCTTCATGAAATAGGTTTATGAACGCCTACAGAAAGTAGGCTTGTGCATGTCACATGTTGCTACTAATCGGCTCTTAACCAAGCTTGGAGCTGACCATGACAGTTTGGCAAAAGAATGGAGAAATCAATTGGTATCATGTCTTAAAGATAATGATTTCAAGGTAAGTCTTTAAACATATTCCAATTGTTTACATCTATTTATACATTATTATGAAAAGAGCTCAAGTAGCGCATTAAGAGAGAGAGAAGTACTGGACTGTGGAGATTATCCTTCAGACCCCTCATCTGACTCCATCTCAAGTAGCAGCCCTCGTGAAAGCAATAGTATTCAATCTCCACAATTCTCTCCAATTACCTCTGAAAGTGCCTATTCTGGAAATGACATTGAGATTGACAATAACCTGTTAGATCCACAGATGGAGGTTGATTCCACAGGTATGGGGGAAAAATTAAGGCATATGTGTGCATAATAACTACCAAGCTAATTGATATGCAGGTACGGAAACAGAATGTACTACTGCTGCAAATATGGACTGTGTGTCTTCAGGTGTGGTCTGTTGTAGCTTGCATAATAAATGAGAATTATTAATCTTTTTTAACCATTATAGATTCACCTTGTGCATCCAATTCTGCTCCACTTAAGTTGTTGGGCTATAAACTTGTTGGAGACAACATTGATAAAGGAGTAAAACCTCGATATATGAGAGTTGAGAAGCATCGTGGACAATCTCTGCACTATTTCCACTTCTGTGCTATCCAGAACAGGATAGACTTCAGTGACTTTCCAGACATTTTCCCAGCAACTTGCTTGAACAGTCCTAAGCGAAGAGCACTACATTTGCTGCCATCAGTAGAGGATGATAATGATCTTCGCGCAAACATGGCTGTTCTTGTGTCAAGTATTATAGTTGATAATATACCTTTTTTCCATCATACATTTGATGGAATAGTTACAAGGCATATAAAGCATAAATATTATTCTGAGATGTGCCAAACGTCAGTTGTGGTTAGTATGCAATTACAAGTGTAGCATTATTTAATTATTATTAATGTAAGTGTACTATAATTAGGTACCCCTGGGAGTTTTGCTGAAAAATGAAAATAAAAGAGATGACATGGTGGAGATAATGTCTCATCTCCATCAGTATGTTCCTTCCATTGAGTACAAGAAAACAGTACAAATGATGACCACTGAGGAGACAGTAGAAGTTCCTCAAGCTTCTATAACAAAGATTCTTTTAGGAGGAGATCAGCTTACAGCTGCTAGAGCTAGGGGAGCAAGAAGAGCAAGGGCCAATTCATTATCACCACTTACCAGATTAGAAGGAATTGAACCGACTGCTGCTGATTTTCATGTGCTTCTCAATTTACTGGACGTAAGTTAACTTGCTTTTAAAATGTAATGAATATTTAAGATGTGAAAATATTATTATGATTCACAGATTGCTTGGAAGTATTTTTATTCCACTAGTTCAGCTGCAGAGTTTGGCACTATGTACCAGCTTCGCAATACAATTGGACGGAGCAATGTTTCCACTGACCCTATTCATCACTTTAATGAATGTGATGATTTCTTCACAATGGTGGTAACCTGCTATGTTTTAGTGGCAACGATGAAATCTCTGAACATGCAGACATTAGATGACAATCCAACACTATCAGATATTGACATTCCAGCTGCTGACCTCTGGATGGAATCTGCTGAGAGACGCAAAGAAGTCCTTCTATCTATATGTTTAGATGTGGTGGACCAGTTTGCCTCATTCAAATTTAATGAATCACCATCGTCATCCAGTGATAAGGCTAGTTACACATAACATAGTAATCACTGTATGTCAAAATTTAAGCATATAATTGTATTTTTTAACTGCTTAGGTACATGATTATGGTAAAAAATTGCTTGAATTTGGGTGTTTTTATCTCGAATTACATGATGCCATCAGGGAAGGTGACGGTCACCGGGTTTTACGGTGTTGGAAGTATTTGCTACCAGTTTTCAAGAGCTCTGGTCGCAGAAATTATTCGGTTGAGGTCTTGAACATGTTACGTCAGTATCACTATGACCTCACACCTCGACAGGCTCAAGAACTCATATGGTCTAGATTTGTGAGTACCAAGTCTGCTCCAGGACATAACATTCCTGAAGATCTTCACCAAGAGCACCTCAACCGTGTCATTAAGGAATCCATTAAAGGTCTGAGAGCTAACAAAACTGAAGTTGCTGTGACACGAGTGGGAAAGGCATTGGGAACATTGTATCCTGTTCTCGACAATTTTGATAGTGACAATTCTGTCAGGAAACCATCAGGGTCTCACAAAGTGCCCAGCTGGACAAAAGACCGCGATGTCATCATTGATTGTCTTATCCAATCCAATATTTTTTCTGTTGTCCCCAATCGCTGCCATCCAACTTTTAAAAATCCTAAGGACGTTTTGCATTCCACTGGCAAAGATGACCTTATTGATTGGATACAAAAACATTTAAGAGATAATCAGTAGTATAGTTGGTTCTGACTTTTACCTTTTGTGTAGTACAATTCTAATTAGTTTTAATACTATTACAATTTCAATTGTGCAGACCAATTTTAAATCTTACAAAATATTCTAAAATTGTACACAATTGCTTGTGCAAGAGTGTTTGAAATGATTCGATAGCTATATTTTGCAGAGCTACATAACTTTCTGTTATATATATATATATATGGGAGGGTTTGTACTGGTCTCTCAGAGCTAGCCTGCTTCTCTGCTCCACATTATTCCCCAACTGCCCCACAACAGAGCTAGTGTAAAGTTAATTCACTAGAATCACTTCCTGGGATAACAGATGAAACCAAAACTAATTAAAGCATAGCTGTTAATTGCCTGGAGGGCTTGGATGGGAAATATTTTATCCCTCAAAAAGTGTTAAAGGGCCTATTGAGCCAGCTAGAGCCCTCTAAAGAAGTGTTAATGGTTACAGCTTGCTACATCTCCACAAAGGGTACCGTACAACTGTGCCACAAATTAAAAACTGAATGCACTTGTTTGTAACTAGCTTGTATACTCTTGGAACAGACAGGAAGACTGTTCCAAGAGTTTTCAAGTTAGCTAGATGTAGCTAACATTTTTTTAACTCAGCTTTTTGGCTTTGGCTCCCTCCCCCCTCCCTCCCGCCCCTCATTGGCCTTTAGGTGACGCGATAATATTATAATTTTTTACATTCTAAACACTTACAAGACTTGCAACAAACATCACAACATAAACACAGAGGTCCATCAAAATTATGAATATATCCATCAAAATTTCTAAAGAGGGTGTCTCTTCTACACAGACTCTTATTAGAAACATAATCTTGCATATTACTTTCCAAACGTCTTCCTGCATTCCCCTTCTTCACTAAAACAGCAATGCTGTGAAGTCCATCTCGTCCAGCTCGCCCTGTTTCCTGTACATAGGACTCGATGTCAGTTGGACAGCCATAGTGCATAACCTTACGAATGTTTGGGCAATCGATGCCCATACCAAAAGCTACTGTAGCTACTACTAGTCGTAAAGGTGATTCCCGGCAAAACAAATCAATGATTTCATCCTTCACAGCTGATTCTGTACATCCCATGTACATGTCCACAAGACGAAACCTAGGTAAGTCTGGTGCACCAGGTGGAGTGGTAAATCCACTGCCTAGATATCTTCGAAAATAAAGATATAAACTTGCACAATCGTCATATGTTTGACAATAAATAATTATTCGAGGAGATTTTGCCCCTTCCTCTCTGATCTTCAGAGCAACTTCATCAAGCGTCTTTTCAATAGATATAAATTCTTCAACGGTGTAAGTAATATTCAGTTTTGAAGGAGACCTAGCTACCACAAGTTCATTCCTCAAGCCGATTAATCTTGACACATCAGTTCTTAGTTTTGCCGTAGCCGTAGCTGTCATGGCCATAATATTAACATGAGGAGGTAGCAGGCTTCTTACTTCTCCAATCCTCAAAAGCAGTTTCCTAAAGGTGCTACCCCTATGCCATATATCTTGAGTTCATATTTAGCAATCATGAGAGTGTATTTAATATCTTACCATTTTGTGACAGTGTGAGCTTCATCTATTACAAATGCACGCAGCTTATTGGAGTACACCTCACTGCTAAGAAGCTGTCGCCATCTCTTGCTTTGTATGAGTATTTCTGGAGTAAAATATACCAATTGATAGAGTCCCTTTTCCACATCCTCCTTAATGCTGTTGTCATCTTGCTCTCCAGTAATGTAGCAAGCTTTCATTCCAGCTTTAGAAAGAGCTGCCACCTAGTCGTTGAGTTTATAATAATATTACAGCTATTCACATTAGCTAGTAAACTACACTTTTACTCACTTGATCTTTCATAATAGCTGTAAGTGGTGCTACAACAACTACAATTGAAGGGCCACCAGATGGAGCAAGCATATCAAACAAGGCTGGTAAACACTGAAAACAAGCACTTTTTCCGAAGCCAGTTGGGAGAACGACGAATACATCTTGCTGCAGAAGTCCTTCAACAATTTGTTTCTGCTCTGGCTTAACCATAGAAAAACCTAGCCCCTGGAAGGCTTCACTCAATGCTTCAGACAAACGCTGCGATAGATCACCCATAGCTGCTGAACAAGGAACGCGAAGTTAGAAACTCGCAGGCTTTACCGGTAATCAAGAATGCAATTAACTGAAATACTACAATTTGATTGGTCACGCAACTATAGTGGCGTGCACAAGTCGTTGGTACTAGAGACACCAGACCCCTTCCTTCCTCCGCCCATTAATCAAAAAGGAAGGTAAGGGGTCGGCGACGCCAGACTACTTTTTGCTATCCAATGCCCTCTTTTGATGTTCTAGCAGTAGAGCTAAGACCAATGAGAATTCAAGGTATTTTTTGGAAGAAAAAAATGTAAAGAGAGAGAGAGAAAGAGGCAACAAAGAGGGATAAGAATTTTTTTTGATGTGTGTAGGCTGCACAAAAAGAGGGGATATTTCACACATATGATGTGTTTCAATTGTGAGGGAGGATTCTTATCTTACTCATCCATTGCCATGCTGGATGAAAGTCACTGATTGGACAGTGGTAGACGTAAGTTTTTTTTCCCTTTCTGTTTATACACTGAATATATCATCTATATCAATATGCAGCCAGATCAATTCAAAATATGTGTGAAACTGGATGGCCTGAAGTTAGTTCCACAAGGTGTTTTTGTAGTATGGAAATGGGAATGGTCTGATTCAGACTCCGAGTCTTCAGACAATGATTCTTTGAATTAGTTTAGTGATGAAGAGAAGAATCCTTATTTACTACCTGAATCAGATGAAGAAGCCTTATCTAAGTCAGATGCTGAAGGAAATAGTCTTACTCATACTATTACTTTTAAGTGTATGGGATCAAACTATCACCCAGAATCTCAAAGTGCTCTTTTTCTGAACTATTGAGGAATGGTCTAGTTGTACCTGTTCAGCTATCTAAAGAGCCTGATAATGAGTATGATTCTCAAGCCATCGCCTTTCAATGTCAGTTGGAAAGCCACTGGAGACGCATTGGTTATGTAGTTAAAGAGGCTTTGCCAGCTGTACATGATGCATTAAACAAGAAAAAAATTGTCAGCATTAACTTTACGCTGGCATTAAGATTTCGTTATGGCACTGCAGAAGTACTTAGATAAATCATTGTACCAACCATCTATTTCACAACGTAAAATATTTATATCAGCAAATACAATGAATCATGTAATAATTGTGTGTGTGTGGTTAATGATTTGAAAACTTTTTTTTTCTATCTGGATCAATGAACATAGAACGCAAGAATTGTGTTTTTTTAGTTACATTGCACTTGGCTAATACATATGATCACTAGGTGGTTCTCCAGGTGGTGGTGGTAGTTCTATTGGTAAGTTGTGAAATTTTACTCTAGTTGAGACAGAACCTCTTACTGGCATAGTTGCTCGTCGAGGTGCAAATGCTGCTGACTGTTCTCGTCGTGGTATATGCCGCCCTTTACGCTTCTCCTTACTTTTTGGTTTATCAAAATTTCACCTGCTTTACAGTAAAATCACGTTCAATTGTGTCTCTCATGACACTAATAAAACACTCCACATCATCTGATGTTCCTGATCTAGGATGCTCTGGCTTTCCTTCATTCTGCCGTCGACGCCACTCTCGGCTCTCAATATTAGTAGTAACAGCAACAAGTGTTTCCTTTGTGAATCCTCTGATACTGTCAATTGGTCTATTGAGTAAGTGGGGAAATAAGTAAAATAGTGAATTAAAGCAAACGTGATGCAATACAATCTAGACCTATAGATATATGTGTAAATTACTTGCTAAAAAATAACTAGCTACTTAATAGCAGAATAGTCAATAGGCATGTAGTAAGTGAAAGCCTGTTAAATTGTATTAGTTTGTAAATACTTACTTAGTTACTTCTAAAGTGCTGAAATCATACAACGTAGTATGCCATGGAATAAGCTCATCAAGGATGTAATTAAGTAGTTCATAATTATACTTGCATCGTTGCAATTGGCTTAATCCGCACTCATCACAAGAGCGACGCCAGTTCCAAATAATTTGAATGTACTTGGCTTCATACTGATACCCCTTTATTTCCATGAACTCTGCCAATTGTGGTGAAAAGAGTCTTTCTGCATCATGAATTGACTGCTTGTGGCTTCCAGCCAGGACAGGATGGGTCAATCCTGAAGTTTGGTCAGCCAGGGCTTCCACATATCGCTCCAAACATAAATTCTTGGGACGACCATTTCGAGTACTAGTAGCAATTCTCTAAAATAATAATAAAATTATGATAATGATGATTTAATAATAAAAATAGATGGATAATAGAGAGGCCGATAAAAGAAGTACCTTAAACACATGAGCTTCATCTTCTCGTTCCAGAAAGTGCTGAGACGTTTCAGGATGAACTTCAGGAACATAGAAAAACCGTGAAAATGGAATGCCCTTTTTAACCCATTCTTTGATTTCATGAGAGTATTCAAGCTGGGCCAAAATAGATCTTAACTTTTCAACCAATCCGCTAGCAGAACAGAACTTGTTATCCTACATATAGACTCATTTTTATGTAGAATACATGGAGGTATAACATCCTAACTAGAACTGAACTAGACACAGCTGATGCCAATGCCACTGAAGGTCATAGATTACACAAAATAAAGTTAGCTGAAATAATAGACATCTTCCAACAGAACAGTCACAGGATCATGTGTTAATGTTACTGCATTAGTCACTCCTTGTTACTGCAATAGTGTTCCCCAGGAATTAAATTGTCGGGAGGCACAAATTCACTTAGGGGTAAATCACAGGTTATATTGCATAAGATCAGCCTTCAGAAACTTGCCAGAACGGATTAGCATTCAGATCACTAAGATTATCAACATCTTGCGATAGTACTGGTCTCATATACAGTGACATCTGATTACATTACTTGACGTACATATTTACATGTATATTTATTGACACAAACACACATACATTTGTCCTAGGTGACCACAACAAGCTAGCCAGAGCCACTAATTGCTCCGAGTGTTGGTGATACCTTCTAGCAATGTAGACCTATTGGAATCAATACTTCCTTATTACAAACACACTCTAGAGAACTCACCTTGCCATCACTTCAGCAATGTCAGGTAACTCTATGATCAAATGTTGACACTTCTTGAGCCATCATTCACAGCTAGTCTAAGTCAGAGACATCGAAAGCAGCTTCACCCACTCCATCCCACTACAAGGAAAAGCAATAGAAAAAGAAAACACACTGAAGTGAATAAATGCAATCACGAAATTCAACTTATACTCTGCAAGCTGATCCCACCAAGAAATTGTTAGAAATAGTTTTACAAACTCTAGCTGAGAGGTACAATCTCTTAAAAATATTCACTAACGCGGCGGTTCTGGATCTCTAGATTGGAGTCAGTTGTAACACAACAAGAGGTAGAGGCATGTATGAACACATACTGTAGTCACATACTGTAGTATAATGCAGAAATAGAACGGTATAGAAAGTGTGGTAAAAAACCACAACAACATTAATTTTAGACAGGGAAGAAACGTCAGCTCTATATATTATAGAAGAAACATTCCTACACAGGAAACTAGTTGCACACACAGGTATACACTACTAATGAATGACAGGATTCAGTTTTGATCAATACTCATTCACTGATTAAAAAATTAGGTATCACAAGTTACGACCAAGGATGAAGTGATGGTAAAATAACTTAATTAAGTATTACATAAAGATTCATTATTACTACATAAAAATATACAGCTTCATACTAAAATATATTTATTTTTAATTTCTGTAGTATCTGTAATAATAGTTCAAATGTTTCGGCTCCATGTAGCCTTCATCAGTGACTTTTTAAAAGTGATAAAATAAAATACATTTCTCTTCCCATCATATTTTAATGTATAAAGTAAGGCAAGGCTAACTTTATACAGGTAAATAAAGTGGTTTCAACACAGAATAGTATGACATTCACTTCTAACATTCAAATAAACTGAATCAAACCTTCTCTTGCTTGCTGCTCTCACACTCCTAGCACTCTTTCTATCATGACAGATTCATCACCCCTTCCTACGAATACCTGTATTAGGTAGACATCTATTGCTACTGGACTTAGTACTGCTTGATTATACTGGCTTCCCTGAGGCTCCATCATTACTTTCTACAGTTCTAACCCTAGGGAAAACGGCTGCACAGGTAGCTAACTATCTGTCCTTACTTTCTTCTTCTCTAACATGGCTAAATTCGCCAGAAGCTTTTAATAGCCTCAAAGGTTGTAAAACAAGAAGCCGTAAACTCCTGATCGAATGGTACAAAAAATTGGTAAAGGTTACATAGCAAAAGAAGGTTTTGCCATTGTCAGAATGAGCAGTATTTTAGACGTCTTTTGATTACCGTATGTCACATATAGCTTTAATATTGTATTTTTTATGATTCTTTAAAGTGATCGACTCCCGTGGCTGCATTAAATGGGGCTGCAATTGTTTTTGTTCCCCATTTAACTTCAATAAATCTACCTGATATGAATTCTCACTTCAAATAAATGCTTCGACCAGATATCTTGAGAGCTAATGTGGAGTTGTTGGCTGCAGCTACTTACTTACAAATTTCTATATACATAGTGAAGGCCTACTATAAAAGACATCAGCTGTGTTCAGATATCGATATAGAAGCCGTTGACTTCCATCCCATCATTCATACTTGATTATTAAAGTTCAAACCACTAGTCATACCTAAATGTTTTTATTAATCAAACATTTAGGTTGCTATTAAAAAACAACAACATTGAACTTTAATAATCAAGTATGTTTATGTATACCTAGTCAAACAAATATTATCCAAGAAATCCCATCATATTGAACTGCTGCACACTAACCACTATCAATACGATAAATATATCTCTGGCCAACTCTTAGACACACTTCTGAGGATCTCATGACCCATACTGATTGTAGACAAGTTCAACACCCTATTATCCCTATCATCATTAGGCTCTTCCGGCTTGTCACCCAAGGGGGAGCTAAGTTAATGGGGGAGGGGGGGGGGGGGAAATCGACATTAAAGTTAATCATGCAATACACCTTATAAGATGTAATTCTGTGTCAAGACTTAGAATAAAAATTTCCCCCCACTCTTTTTTTTTGTATTATTTATTTTTCCTACTTAGCCTTACACCTTAGCCACTGTCATCATGTATACCACTGTTAATTAAAAATTGCCAGTACACTTATGGGAAACAACAACAACACAATCTCACTAAAGTACTAGGGAGGTGGGAGGGGGGGGGGGGCATTTCATTAGTTACAGTGGCAGAGTGTTTACTGCCACTCCTGACGATGATATGGAACATGTATATGAAGAAAACCAGAATGAAACAGGTTTTGAGTTTGTTCATGTTAATGATTTCTCAGACTATTCCTTGTCAGATGGCGTATTGTCACAACAATTTCTAAATTTAATAGTACGGCACGTAAATTGCCCATTCAAAAATGTGTGGGAAAATCACTCTTCAATTGAAATCGCACAGAGAAAGTGAAATAGTGCGTAACTAAGTGAAATAGCACGTAACTAAGTGAAATAGCACGGTAACTAAGTGGAAACTAAGTGAAATACCACAGTAGCTAAGTGAAATAATACGGATAAGTGTGCACGCATGCAGTATTAACCTTGGAAACGTACAGTTGGAGAGATTCTAGTTGGAGACAATGTCATTCTGTACCACAGAAGCTCTACCCATATTAGACGGAAATTTTTCAACATTTTAAGAGGAGCCATAGGTTGAAACTGAAATTCCAGAGGAATCTAATCCTGAAATACAAAGATAGTGAGTGACTGATACAGTGTAGCTACAAGAAATGATTACCAAAAAAAGATGGCCTACTATTAGCGAGTGATAGCACGGGTAACCTGTACTTTTGGGATCAACAGCACTCGTAAAGCAATTAAAATAGTACTCGGCAAGTGCTATTTCAATTGCTTTACGAGTGCTATTGATCCCTAATAGCACTGTTACCCATGCTATTACTCATACTATAATATAAAATTGTATTCAATAACCCACACTTTCAGCAATGAATTGGCAGCAGAAATGATTAGTTCAGACAGTTACATGTTTTACAAGTTTGGCGGGGAGAGGTGTTTAAAGAAAACTCTGTTTTTTGTCATGTCAAATAATTTGCAAAACTCCTAAATACAATACAATAACGAGCAACCAACCTAATGAACCACCTCCTAAATCAATCTGCAGGGTCACCAAGGACAACTTTCCACAAAGGTCGAAGGTGAAAACTAGCAACAAGAGCGTGTGCAAAGACATCGCGTGAGGTCAAAGGTGAGGGTCAGCCGTTCTGCACATAACGTCTTTCCATTCGGACCCCTAAGTGTACTTTGTACCCACGAGTACAGAGTACTTTGAACTTGTATGGTACACTATTACTCTTTTATGATTCTTTTAGAGTATATCTAAAGGTAAGATAATTATTGTATGCCAGAGTTTCACAAGACACACACAAAGAATAGGCAGAATTTCACTATACCAACAAAGTGATCAGTACACCACACCCACAATGAAATGTTATATATACCACACAAATTTGCGAAATGCACTGGTTAACCACACCCACTTAGTAATTAGTAGACTACACCCAAAGTAAACCACATGTACAAATAAAGTGACTACACTGATACAGTAGTCTGTTGACTATACTCAGTTGCACCCACGAAGGTGTTCTGCTGACCACACCCACACAACTACACCCAAAGTAACCGACATGTACAAATAAAAAGTGTGACTACACTGATACAGTAGTCTGTTGACTATCTCAGTTGCACCCACAAAGGTGTTCTGCTGACCACACCCACACAACTCGACCTGCACTGACTACACCCACAACTCTACCTGCACTGACCACACCCACAATTACCACCACAACTCGACCTGCACCAGCCACATCCACAACTCGACCTGCACCAGCCACATCCATGACTCGACCTGCACCGACCACACCCACACCTCGACCTGCACCAACCACACCCACACCTCGACCTGCACCGACCACACCCACACCTCGACCTGTACTGACTACACCCATACATCGACCTGCACAGACCACACCCACAATTTTTCCAATACTATCAATAATTTTCACTAGCAAATATATAGGCTTGTAGTGAAATTAAAAACAAACAACTGATTGGGTGAATGGATATAATTATAATCTAATGATATACTGTATGTTACAGTAAACTATTTTAAATAAAATTATGTATTTTCATCACTAGTAGAGCCCTTTCCACTAGTATATTTTTGCTTTTGAGTTCCTGTCATGAATTTTCTTATTAATAGTAGTTATAAATTTAGATTGTGCATCATCGTTTCAAGCATGAGCCTCAATATGCACCAGGCAACCTGCAGCAACACAGGTCAGCAGACACCAGAGGCAACCTGCAGCAACACAGGTCAGCAGACAGAGGCAACCTGCAGCAACACAGGTCAGCAGACACCAGAGGCAACCTGCAGCAACACAGGTCAGCAGACACCAGAGGCAACCTGCAGCAACGCAGGTCAGCAGACACCAGAGGCAACCTGCAGCAACGCAGGTCAGCAGACACCAGAGGCAACCTGCAGCAACGCAGGTCAGCAGACACAGAGGCAACCTGCAGCAACACAGGTCAGCAGACACCAGAGGCAACCTGCAGCAACACAGGTCAGCAGACACCAGAGGCAACCTGCAGCAACACAGGTCAGCAGACACCAGAGGCAACCTGCAGCAACACAGGTCAGCAGACACCAGAGGCAACCTGCAGCAACGCAGGTCAGCAGAAACCAGAGGCAACCTGCAGCAACACAGGTCAGCAGACACCAGAGGCAACCTGCAGCAACACAGGTCAGCAGACACCAGAGGCAACCTGCAGCAACACAGGTCAGCAGACACCAGAGGCAACCTGCAGCAACACAGGTCAGCAGACACCAGAGGCAACCTGCAGCAACACAGGTCAGCAGACACCAGAGGCAACCTGCAGCAACACAGGTCAGCAGAAACCAGAGGCAACCTGCAGCAACACAGGTCAGCAGACACCAGAGGCAACCTGCAGCAACACAGGTCAGCAGACACCAGAGGCAACCTGCAGCAACACAGGTCAGCAGACACCAGAGGCAACCTGCAGCAACACAGGTCAGCAGAAATCAGAGGCAACCTGCAGCAACGCAGGTCAGCAGACACCAGAGGCAACCTGCAGCAACACAGGTCAGCAGATACCAGAGGCAACCTGCAGCAACACAGGTCAGCAGACACCAGAGGCAACCTGCAGCAACACAGGTCAGCAGAGATCGGAGGCAACCTGCAGCAATGCTAGAGCAATCTGCACTAGTATAGGTATGCACGATTTCATTTTCTACCTAAAATCAATTCAATTAGTGACGGACTTGCATAATTAAGAAAAACTTTTTGAACTTGTCGTAGTATAATATTGACAATTTTTATTTACAAAACGTTTCGACTCCAAAAAATAAACAATACCCTTCGGCTACGAAACAAGTAATGCTGGAAGGGGTGTGCGTGAAAGGAAAGAGAGATATTAAATGAATTATTGAAAGAAATAAGGTTGTGAGACTTGCATAATGAAAAAAACTAAAATTTGTTTCATTTCTTTTTTTAATATAATTTTATTGTGCACAATGGTTTATCTCACTCTCATAATTAATGAGTCTTACTGCTAAGAAGTCCTAATTTTTATACCTGTTGGAAGAACAGTGATTTACTCGATAGAAACTATAGGATGGATAGCGCTCAAAAAACCACTTGCTACAGATCACTAAGATTGGCTGTTTTGGGGGACTATAATGAAGCAGTAGGTGCTGTTACTCATGCATTTATATTCAATAGAAGAACATTTGCTATTTTAGTGGGAGATGAGTTATAGCCTGAATACTTTCAAAACCATTGTCGGAATTGATAGTGAGAAAATTAATTGATGTGATGATAGATAGCTGAAATAGTTTATAAAACAGTTAACGCCATGGCAAGCTCATGATTATCACTGCCCTCATCCATCGGACGGTTATATTTCATAATCCCTTGCTGACCACGACAAAACTGTTACACACCTGGTATCAAAATATTGCCCATTGTTCAACAAACTAAAATAACATAAGCACCATCCTTTATTAGTTCATGCAGCAGTTTCTACAAGTTACTGTGTGTTGAAGATTATAAAACTGAATGCTTCCAGTTTTATGGCATTTACTGGAAGTTAGGTAATTTATAATAATTACTTGGCGTTCAACTCTGTCAACTACAATTTCGATCACCAGGTACACCTAATAATAACAACAGCTGACAGTGATTAAGAAGCATTTTTAATTGATGAGTGAGCAAGTCACTATTCTTGGTGTTTAGTATGTGTTCATATCCATAATACATTTGGTGTGTGTCCATTTGGAAGCACTGGTGCCGCTATCTTTAATTCAAAAATTCAGTTTTTTAACCTCTGCGTAAAAACAGGACACCAATTCAGCAAAAAAAAATCTTAAATTCATAAAGCGACTTATTTTTTTTAAATGGTTTCCATGGTAATTAAATGCTTCACCAGAAAATTAAAAATAATGCCAGATGAAAAAGCAGATTTGATGATACCACAGTAAGAAACTGTGCCATTCCGTCGCACCTTCCACTGTTGTCTCACCATCCCATGGTAGGTTTTGTTGTTTCCTTAGAAGTTATTTGGGAAAATCAAATATTAAATAAGAATATTAATTGTTTTATAATGTCTTTGCTATCAACTCCGAATCACAGGTACTGAAAGAATACCACCACACTGTTGAAAAAGCACGTTAGTAGTCATAGTGAAGCTGTTGGGGGAAAAAAACAAAAAAACAAAAACACTGATCCTCAGGGTTTATGTATTGTCTTTTAAATGTTGAATATTGTTGCATTCCAAATACTAATCTATTAATCACAGCTACACGTGATTGTCTACGGGAAAATCAGGCACAACACAGCATGCATAAACCTTGGGAAGTGATCGATAGAATACTTAAAACTGTATAAGCAAATGGAAGGGAACTGTTAGGTCAAATATACAGGAAAAGGTTAGGTCAAATATACTGGTATACTGGATACTGGGAATGGCTTACGCTACAGCAATAAAACTTGGAACTGGATGCTGACAACTCTGTACGTGAATTTTTTTTTTTAATGGGGTCGTGTTGTGCCCAATTTTTCCTGTAGATAGTCCCAAATGTGGCTAGCCTGTTACTTAATTGAACCTTTGACCCATTCAGAATTTATACAAAGTAGTCAACTACTTCACAATTACACGTAAATTTACTGAGAATGGTAAAATAATTACGCAGATTACAATTACCACAACAGTGAATGCTTCACAAACAGGCAGTGATGTCAGGCTATTAAGTAAAACAAAAAAAACACGAACAATTTTTTTTTCGACTACACTGCACAATTCAAGAGTTATCTTCTCGTTAGTGACACCATGATAATCTGAGCACTCAGCAGTCAATTAGGAAAAATTCTGAATAAATCATACCCTGACAAAAATGGATTGAATAACTCCTGCATTAATAGCAGTAGGAGTGGCAGCAGGAGTATGTCTGTCATTCTCACGTGCAATATGTTTGCAAATTTCGCTAAAATGTTAAATGTATAATGCTTATGTATTAAATTAGAGCTACGAGCACATATGCAGGTCAGACATATGCGGCACATGAGTATATTGTGTGTAGTAATATTTGTGTGCAGCATGTCACAGATGCAGGAGTGTGAAATGAAAATAAAATGAATACAACATGTGAGCAACATTTTAAAGGTGACAACAGGTAATTCAAATTTTGGAATTTTAAAAAATGGCTATCATCAATCTAATAACAAACTCCATGCACAATTGCTAAATTTGTGGTCCAACTAGCATTCTATAAGTCGTCATTTCGTACCTTATGAATTGCGACTTTATATTATTGTGAGGATAATCTAGAATTTAGTGTATACATAATAGATTAATCATTGAATACCGCAGAATATCACGAGTCTGTTGGCTAGTATTTGCACGAGTGCCGCAGGTATGAATGTAAATGCTGCCTACAGACGAGTGATATTCCCACAGTATCCAATGATTAATCGATTTATTGTGTACCGGCCTGCGCTTTTCCCAACATTTATGTGCGCAGCATTGTGCCCGATTTTCCCGTAGATAGTCACATATGCCTATTTGTGAATATATAAAAATTTGTCTTCTATGACACTAATTATATATTCCTCATGCTCATATTAAAAATAAATTATCTGCAAGCTTTAAGTGTTATATTTAGCTGCCTTTATTTCAAATAATCTAAACATACTTCATGCAATAATTACAATTCAAAGATTTAAGAAATCCCAAACCTTCTCCTGCAAGATAACTTTATTTCTACAGTGTTTCGTCCCCATTTTCCCTTTTCAACCCCCACCCCCTCACACACGATGGATTTGAAAAGGGTTGAGAATGGGGGGAGCGGGGAGGGGGGGGAGAGAGCCATTCACATCTCTATAGGATTTGTGCCTCCCTTGAGCATTGAAAACAATTATATTGTTCTAAAATACCAGTGCGACTATGTACTGCCATTAATTGTAAAATATTACATTCATTAATATGTAATTATTAGGCAACAAATAAATTTTGTATAAGCAAAATATAAGTGCATTTTATAGCAATACATTAATACTGACATGTGAATGCCCCCCCCCCCCCCTCTCCCGTTGCTGACAAAAAAAACTGTATTTTGCCCTCATTCACAATTTTTCAGACAAAAAAAGACACACTTAGTAATCTTGAATCTTGACACAAAAGCTGATATATAACTTCACTAAAGTTATTTTCCAAGAAATGCTCAATCAATAAATTTTCTAACTATACATACTATAGTACATGCAACTACAACCTTCAACATGTATTTACCTTGCTACTTTATGAATGTGAACCTTCACTCTCATCTGATACTGTCAGGGTGGACTGGAACAATGAAATATCAAGTGTAAAAGTTATTTTTATCGGCATAAAATTCTTACGCTGCATTTTTCAAGCTCTTCAAGAATTTCAGTCCGTTCTGTGTCTGTAGCATATCTGTATCAGCTGCATGAGAACACCATCATATGACTGCTCTATGCCAACATGACAATATACATTATTATGTAGGATGCAACAGATACTTCACTCGATACTACAGCTCCTGGTTTGTCAGAAAGGTATGCACTATTTTATTTTTTAAAAGTGGTATATGATACTGACAAACTTCTGATAGATCCGATAAAATATATTTGTCAAACAAGAAAGCACAAGGTAAGGACAGAGTGAAATACCATAATGGAAGCCAATATCAAAAATAGGCACTATGACTAATAAATAAATAAGCATTCGTAAAAAATACTGATGTTCACAATAAAATAGAAAGCATATATATAATTCCTACTGGGCATTGTCATATGTTGGTAGAGGTGTGTATAGTTTCACGCTCAAGAATAAATTGTTTTTAATGTTACTGAAAACCATTAGTGGCATGCATATACGTATATTATATAAGAGTAACAAAAAACCAATCTTTGCTATACCACCGTACCACCATACAATGCTGTTTGAATATAATTCTATATATTTACCTTCAACATGAAGGGGTGAAACAGAGAGGTGTGGCTGAAATTATTCAGTATGCCTAAAAATGAGTTAGTTATGATAACACTTGATATACATAGGTTATACATTGAATACGGCAAAGTATCACGAGTCTGTTGGTAGTATTGGCATGATTTGCCAATACGCCGTACAGACGAGTGATACTTTGCCGTAACTTATTTATCATGTACCCATAGTAACCCAACTGGACTGCTAAAGGGGACGCAATATTGTAAAATATTGGGGTAGTTAAAATACTATTGTTTCCTATGGGACTAGCTGAGTGCGGTACATGATAAATGAAGTTATGACTTAATTATTTCTCTCATAATGACTATACTATAGTTGCCGTATTTAGAATAAATGCCACTGGCAAAGTAAAACAATAGTTTTAGCTTGTCTCATACATTTCATTAGCTTAACTAATCCAATTTATCTAGTCGTAGTGATATAATTATGGGATATTTCACTCGCATGGGTTATATTCATGTCATATGCAGCTCATAAAACATGATCATATATTCGTGAAATAACTTGCTATATTACAGTCTTACTTCTGTTTTAAGTAAACAATGACTAACATGCCTGCCACAAATTTATTGTCGGTGTTTGGGTAACTCACCTTCAAATGACAGCTGCTGCTACTCTGAGAGATTAAATCCTTCCTTCAATAGGTATAGTCCAGTTTTATCAACTTCATTTGTAGTATACACCTGATAAGTATACAGTATAATTTAAGTCATGTTGACTGAAACTGTACTGTGTATTCAATAATATTGCAAAATTAGTGTGTTTGAATAAAACTAGCAAGCGACTAAAAAATGACAGCTAGGCATTCATTTAGTAAGTCTACAAAAGAAGGGGTGCATATTTTGAGCTTTTAAGGATTAGGGGGGCAAGGTAAGTCTATGTGATTTCTTTCTATTCACTTACAATGACTTTAAGGGGGGGTGGGGGGGGAGCGAGGGGAGATTCAATTAAGTGGGGGTCAATGACCCCCTTAAATGAAGCCCTGACAACTATTTTTGATATTTTCTGATATCAAATTCATAATGCATCATTTCATTGGCAGGTGTGAAGAGAAAGCGGTGTGGCACATGTGATGGATGCATCAGATCTGACTGCGGCACATGTAAATTTTGTAAGGATAAGCCCAAGTTTGGTGGAACGGGCAAAAAAAAGCAATGTTGTGAGCAAAGAAAGTGTCTCAATATCATAGCGGCTACAAGGACAGACAGTATAGCCAGTGTCCCATTACAGACAATCGATCAATACCTGCAAACAAAGTCGAAGAATTCACCACATTAAAGGTGACGGAAATTGCATGTTTCGAGCTTTTTCATTTGCTTTTCTTCACCATGAAGGCCATCATTTCCATTTAAGAAGTCATATTGTGAGAACTATTAATATAAATGAGACAACCTTTTCAGAGTACCTCATGCCAATTAACAAGGCTACTATATCAGAGCAGGTCAAACATATGATGCAACCAGGTGTTTGGGGTACTCACCTTGAACTTAAAGCTGTGGCAACACTGTTCCAAATACCAATCTACTGCTGCACTCTGAATATACAACAACATGATAGACCACTTAGTTGGAATGTTATAGCACCTTTACAAGTGAAGTTACCTTTGATTATTGATGAGGTTGTTCATGAAAGAGCAGAACTATCTCATATAGAGCTATACCATCACAGCGGCCACTACGATGCTATCGTGTCCATTGAAAGTGGAAAAATGTGTGTCGAAGAACCAGAACTCACTGGAAAAAATGACCCAAATGTCATTACTATAGACTGATCTATAAAATACAATATGTTATAGAATAACAGTTACATTGATTATCACTGTTGTTAAATTTCTTACATTGAGTATTTAGTACCACACGAGATTATCGGCTGGTGGCATTGCAATCCTATGCTTTCACCTGAAAGAAAAGAAAATAGACCAATATTTCTACTTAACATAATGAATACATGTAAACCACACGTTCTTTAGCTATTCCAGAGAAAAAGCCCAAAAAAACTCTGAAACAAGTGTATTTTGGGAATGTGTAATTCAGAGTTCACCTTATGTAGCTATCCTATAGGTATTGTACATCATGCATTCATCCTTAAAAATGCTGTTCTGGCATCACAACTCCATAATTGTGCTTTACATGAAACGTTCCAAAAGGAAGGTCTTATCACCAAAAAAAACAACTTTCCATTATATTTTTCCTATTGTGCTCAGAATTAAAAGCTAGCTATGAATTATAATAGGGTTCTGCAAACTCCCAGTTATTGCATTCTGCACTCTTGATAGAAGAATACTGTGTTTACTGTGTAATGAGTAGCAGCCCCCACACGTTCTCTTACCAAGGGTTGTCACCTGGCCAACAGCTCGAAATATAACAACGCTGCAGGCTGCACAGCCTGCAGCCTGCAATTGATAGAGAGACTTCTGGGGTCATAGTACGTGTTGAACTTACGTAGTGCGGGGAATTACGCACACTGGAGGTCAAAGGTGAAAATTTCTTTACGGTACATAACGGGATTCGTTTTTATTACTCGAATACTTAAAAAAAAATTGGAAAAGGTAATAGCATGTGATTACGTAAACACTCCTGGTATAGACAAGTTGTGTTCAGTTCGTTATTCTGGTCTCCTATAATGGCTCACTGGTTTCACAGAAACCCACTCAAGGCAACTGTGCCGCTGAAGTTTGAGGCTTTACTAAAAGTTTCTAAAGGTGAAAAGTGCAAGGAAATTATCACGTAAGTAGAACTGTACTTGTTGGTGTAACTCAGGCTAGGCGATATGAATCTCTTACCAATCCTTTTAGCTAAGCATCAATAACTTTGAAAAAAGTAAAACTTGGAAACAAATGATCTTTGAAAGTTTTAAAGTGCTTTACTAAAGAAGTAATCAGCAAAGTCTCTTTAATTTCTCAGTCTAAAGAAACTAAGAACATGATTAACTTACAGTGGCATGTGTGTGGGTTTATAATAGTAATCCTACCTGTCATGCTCTGATTTTGGGGATTACTGACAACCTTTTTAGTGCTACTTTTTTTAATTTGGGGTTGATTTTTGAGAAAACGTGAAGCTATCAGGTCCGTGTAAAGCTTTTGTAGGTAACGCCCCCTATTGTCACATCGTAGTCACATGAGCAAATAATTTCTTGCTGCCCACGCTTTGTGCTGGAAGTTAAAATGCTGGGAATGGAGTTTTGTGTAAAAAATGTATACCGGCGAGTGTCTCTGGCCTGTTTAGTCTTTTCGTATGAAGACTACGTTTTACCGTTTTCATTGCTTAAGCTATATTGATGCCTGATTAGAACAGCCAATAAATTATTCTTTTGGTCTGAGATGATTTTGTAATGATTACTTAGTGTATAGTGTGTGGTGTTGAAAGTTCGCACCTTTGGTGCTTTATTACAGTTGTAATACTTCCCTCTTAGTATGTCACCACCACATCAAAGAGGTAGTGTTGTAAGCAAAAAAAAAAAAAAAAAGGCTTTTAGTGCTGGACATTTATTGTAGTAGTGTCAGAAATTAAAATAAAGACACCAAATCAAATTAAAGGTTTCTTTAAATAAAAGTACATGTGTGAATATATAAATATTGAAAACGTAGCTAGTCACATGCAAGCAATCTGATTGGTCTGTTATGTGAATCTATTCAAGTAGATTCATGCTCTGTGGAATTTAGAAATGAATAAGTCGATGCTTTTTGCTACACTTGGGTTCATCATCGTAAGTTTTTATTTATTTGTGTGTTTTTTGTTGTTGTTTTTAGGTTTTAGCTGTACCTGCATTTTAAAATGATTATATTCCAAGGAATATTGGCCTCGAGTAGCGTCCTAGCTATGCTCAGACATCACAGCTCGAGGCCTCAGATTCCTAAATTCAGCAAATTAACAAGCTCCTAATCTAACTATTATATTGTGTGTGTGTGTGTGTGTGCGTGTGTTGCAGTCAGTTGAAGGTGAGTCGAGGACACTTCCTGGATCTCATTACCAAGGCTGGCAGTACAGTGGATGAAGTGACAGTCGTCTTCACAGAGTACCTGTCCGTCCTCAGGGGGCTAGTCGATGCCCCTTTGGATACAGGCGGAGAGAGCAAACTTAGGGGGCTCACAATATTCAAGTGGACCAACAGTTTGGGAGGCAGGACACCAACGTATGTTGTAGCTCTGAAAACAGTAGATATGTGTCTTTATAGCTTTTCGTAATCAATAAACTGAATTATTAATTTATAATTAATGCTTATCTTAGACGGTAATGCACATGCAGATTATGTAACAATTAGAAGCTTATTGCTAGTTTCTTAATGTGATTAAGACTTCTTGAGTTGTATTTGTTAGCTGTTATGAGGTGATCATGCACATTTAACTAGGGTGACTCGCGGTTTAAACTGTAATCTAGTCATTGTTATGGGTGAGGAAATAATAAAAATCACTTTCTCACATTACTATTTACCTATTGAGCTTTTCAAGTACAATGTGTGGTGTATTTGTACTACATGTATACTATAGAGTTCAAACGGATGCCTGGTTTGAAATCATCTCCGTGGTAATGCAGATGGCCATATGGCACACCAAACATGCAGCCAACATATCTTCTTCTGACACGTAAGTTTCCCATCTTGTTACTCACTGTCGTTAGTATATATATCTTAGAGCTCTATGTACAATTAGCATTGTGTACACTGTCTATTGAGAACACTGTCTCTTTACCTTGCACATATGTGGACTGTCACTCATATACAGTCCTGTACACACACACAGGTACACACACTTACTATCATGCACACACATACAATCACTCACACATGCACACACTCAATCACACACACACACACACTCCTTACCTGTAAAGTATTGTGACTGAGAAAGGGTTTTCTCTGCTGATTTAACTGGTGACTGATCCATGTGATGGTGGGCACTATTAGAGTGTGAACTATGTCCACTAATGGAGGCATCCTCTGTAGTAATCAGTTGAAAACTCAAACGTAGAAATAAATAGTGTTTCCCTATTGCACTGTAACTTTATTTCTTTTAGTCTGAGCAAATTATGTATGTTACAGTACATTGGCACAACTATTCAAGTACATTGTCTAAGTACTACTATTCAAGTACATTGTCTAAGTACTACTATTCAAGTACATTGTCTAAGTACTACTATTCAAGTACATTGTCTAAGTACTACTATTCAAGTACATTGTCTAATACTACTATTCAAGTACATTGTCTAATTACTGCTATTCAAGTACATTGTCTAAGTATTACTATTCAAGTACATTGTCTAAGTACTACTATTCTAGTACATTGTATAAGTACTACTATTCAAGTACATTGTATAAGTACTACTATTCAAGTACATTCAAGTAGTACTTTGTCTAAGTACTACTATC
>WLWD01001371.1_pt1 | contig 27468 bp, 22 predicted proteins | sample 6712731 | NCBI WGS metagenome assembly WLWD01 (sample SAMN12718690, study PRJNA576275) | sponge metagenome | isolation source: marine sponge | host: Mycale hentscheli | place: New Zealand: South Island, Marlborough, Capsize Point | collected 2014-11-01
GCACCAGGTAGGAACTCTGACATAGCCGTAACCAAGATAAGGGTCAATGAAATAGAAGTAATAGTGCAAACATTTACCTTGCGTACCTTTGAGGAATGTTTTGCCCGACTCTTTGTCATGCCATGGTTTATAACTGCTACAGGCTTCCATGGCTGAAATAATATGGCCCAAGCCTGTATGAATCCCTTTTTTATCCAAAACTTTTTTAACTAAATCTTCTTTGCGGATATGTGATTTCGCCACAAATTCTATTTCAATATTATTGTCAACGGTGTTTGTTTTTTCATGACAAATATGCGGTCATAAGGGGCCTCAGAGCCTCTACAGCCTGCCTCCAGGGAGTCTTGACAAGCAAAGAGTCCCTGAGCCATCGGATAAACTGAAACGACCTCTGAACGGCTTTATAGGGTCGTGTAACAAGCGGGTTTTCTTTTCTTCCGGCCTCCTTGATCTTTGCCAGATCCTTTTGAATTCTCAGGGTTCTCTTCTTTTCAATCTTGGTATCGGATATGCCTTCTTCGGATTCAAGTTTGCGTTCCAGGATTAAGGTGAGGTTGTGCGCCAGAACCATGAACTGCGCCTGGACACATTTAGCGTTCAATGATTTTGCCCAAGCCCTGTTTTCCATCAGTTTATTTTTGAATTGGTCGAACACTTTTTCAATGTCCCATCTCTTCTTGTATATGAAAGTGATCAACCCCGGCGGCAATGTCATTTCGTTTGTCAGGAAGACAAATCTCTTTCCAGTTGCCGGTTCAATATAAACAATTTTACGCAACCTGCGACCGCTATTTGTTACTCCCGTCCGGTCCGAGATTATGCCTGCATTACGGGGATCCTCCCGGTCAAACTCACGGTCGTCACAGATTAGTAAATTGGTATTCTCCTTCATTCGAGTGATGATGTAAATCCCCTTCGACTGCTTCCAGTTATTCCACTGAACGAAGTCGTAGATCGCCGGATCATAGGCTATAATTACCTTTCGCCCTGTCGGTTCTTCCATACGCAGGGCATTTGCCTCCAAGCGTTTCAACGCGGTTATATCATGCTCTTTTTTCACCTTCGGACGAGCTGCATCCAAATGAATCATCGTTTGATTCCGAAGATTCATGGCAAAAAAATGTCCGACGGGGTAACGCTTCTGATCAATTAGCTGGTCATGAGCTGAGCTTCCATGGCAATGACCGTCTGCGGCGTAGATCGCGACTCCATCAAGTTCGGCATGCTCTGCAAAGGGATCGTCTTTTGCCGTGGCGATCTCATCGGCTTCTGCTCGAACTGCACAGGCAATCTTTTGGGTAAGTCGTAGCCGCCTCTGGCTTTTCAAGCTGATAAAGAACCGGCTAACGGTGATCGCCAGCTTCAAAATCGTCATTGCTTTTTGAATCCAGTCTCGTCCGCTGCGTACATCGTTCAGGCACTGCCCAACCCCTGCCTTCAAAAAATGCTCGTCGGGGAATTCGGGGCAATCCCTCTTTGCCTCGGCCTTTACCAGTGCTCGCAGCATCGGGCTGTAGAATTCATTCTCGACAGTAGTTGCTTGTGTTTTGCTATTCATTATTTTCCCTCCTTTAAATTTGTTGTTATTAATGAAACACCTTATTGCAAAGGCAGCACATAATACTTCAATTTAAAGCCATAACATACTAATAATAAGCAGGTTATATTTCAATAGAATCGCCGTGAAAGACTCTTGCAATATGGCCATACGGTCATAGCAGTGGCATTTTACATTAAACAGGAGGTGTCTGTCGTACGGGAGTACGGGCGATTTGATGAGAGCTCTCAGTGCATGAAATAAACATCTTCAAGGCCCCATTATGAGCCATGTTTTTCAGGAATAACCAACACCGTTGTAACGGGACAATATATTAGCCAACGAACTGGACAAACAAGGCATAAAGTATTCTATGATAGACAACGCATTTGATTACATCGAAGATTTTGACAAGGCGCAAACTGTCTGCGAGAATATGGACATTCAAAAAATACACAAAAGACTTGATGAACTAGCCAAAACATATTGTCCGGTGCATGCATCATTCAATCAGGTATGCCATTGGAGCATAATGCAGACTGAATATGCTACAGATATTGTTTTTAAAAACCAGGAAGACCGACAATCGATATATTCAGAACTGACTGCGACTGCTATACATACGGTAAAACCGGATAACATTGCCACTTTTCTCGGACACAAAATAGATCCCAGATGCCAGGGCGAAATAGGCAACAATTATAATATCCGTATCGAAGGGAGCCGTATTAAACATACAATGGGTAAAAGCTCAATTAAAATGTATGACAAATTCTCCAAATTGCTCCGTCTTGAAACCACAACTAATGATATCAGTTTTTTTAAACACTACCGTGAGGTTGAACACCGTGACGGCAGCAAATCCATGTGCTATGCCCCTTTGAAAAAAACATTTACAGCCTTTCAGTGTTAGGTTTATTGTTCAGGGCTTCCAATAAACGATATTTGGAATTTATTTCTGCCTTTGACAACAAAACAGTCGGACGTAAAAGACTCGACAAAATCACACAAGCTAAAAAACAGAGCAACAGGAATTACAAAGGGTTCAATTTATTTTATCATGAAGACCTGTCCTTATTACTTACTGTTCTGCGGGGGGAATACAACATCACAGGATTTAAAAACAAAGATATAAGGGCCAGACTACCCGCGTTTAATACCAGCAAAATATCAAGGCTTATTAAAAGACTTAATGTGTTTGGTCTTATAAAAAGGGCAGGTAAAACATACAAATACTACTTGACAAAGTTGGGAAAAGAACTGGTTATAACCGCTCAAAAACTTAAAGAAACCATATTGATTCCAGCTCTGAATTATTAAACTCTTGCCAAAAAATACACGAATATTATTGATAAGATACTAGAGTTGTCACCATCTCTTTCCACTAATGTTTTTAGCAATTTATGCGCTTCTCTGTTCTGGTCTGCAAAAAGATATACGAGCGCAGAATAATACATGCATAGCTGTTTTAGCTTGTTATTCGCTGTTTGTTCCTGAAGTGAGCGTAAAGAGGTAAAGGCGGTATTAAAATCTTCGTTGACGATCAGTTGAACAACCATTCTTAAATTTGATTCTTCTATCAGACCATTAAGTTCAGACGACATGTCTGTTGAAGGCGTGATCTCTTTCACAAAATCAAAGCATTTTAAAGCAGAAGCGCAGGAATTTTTTTCAAATAACTGCAACCCCAGTGAATACATCGCATTTACAGCCTTAGATTTCCATTCACTATCATCCTGACCACTCGCAAAAATTATATCAAGTACAGTCTTACATTTCTCAACTTCGTTCTTGGATACCAGTGAAAATGCATATAGGTATAGATACTAGGGAGAGGATTCTCCTTCGGCAAGGGCAATCTTGAAATGGTCAATTGCATTGTCATAGTCATTTTTGAAAAAGTAAATCCGACCAAGCCGTCTCTCGGATAGGAGCTTGAAATCGCTTGATATCGTTGCGTATTGATATAGCGGTATGGCACGGTCTACATCCGTTGTTTCAGTTAACATCCCAAGAAAATAATTTGCCGGAGAATTCTTATCATCAATCGATTTAGCTTGCTGAAAGAAGTCAATTGCTTTTTCTTTTTCGTTTGCAGCTATTGATAATTGTCCCAAACCAACTAAAGCCTGTACGCAATCTGGATCATTTTTCAATATATTAAAAAATACTTCACCTGCTTCAACAAGCTTATCGCATCTGAAAAGCATATTGCCTATGATTACCTGTGCTCGTGAATAATATGGGTCATCTTCCGTTAGTAATGATATCATCTTGATTGCTTTACTATCTTCCCTAAAATATGCGAATGAAGATGCCAAATGATACACTGCCTGATTGTCGTTTGGGCACTGTTTTAAGAGAATTTGATACCATTCTATAGCCTGCTCCATTTTACCTGCTTTAGCGAAGGATCTAGCGCGCCATAGAACAACGTGTCTCTATCTTTAGCGCCTATCGATGTAAAACATTTAAATGCAGCTTCGAATTTGCCCGTCTCGAAAAAGCATCGACCCAACTTAAACCAGAAGGCGACGTCTTTTCCATAGGCGGCCAGGCATACTTTTAAATGAGGAATGGCATTGTCATACTTTCCTTTTTCATAAAATAAATCAACCAACATTTTTCGGGTCTCAATATGCTTTGGTTCATATTCAAGATGTTGCTCGAGATATTGAATTGCATCCTGCTCATTTTCTAAATGGTAAGCAATGGCTCCAAGATTGTAAATGCACGTACTGTAGTGTCGTTTCCAGGTATGAGATTTAACAAGTACCTGATTGAGGCGCTGAATGAGTTTTAAAAACGATTCATATCCTGCTTCGGGGTTAATTGTTGATTGGTAATTTGCCTTTTCAATCATATACAATGTGCGATCATGCAAAAGCGGGATATCATTTTTTCGCTTGGCAATATCCTGATTAATTACACCTGCAAGTTTCTTTGCTACGCCTAATTTTCTGAATATCGGAAGGGTTAGAAAGTTATTGATGCCGGTTTCGATATTCAGAATACGTTCACAATAAATTAATGGAAAGAAAAGATACGTCGAAAATCCAAGACAATGGGAAAATACAATTGGCAGAGAGAATGCGAAAATAAATGATTTATAGAAAGGGTACTTACCGTATACAAACGCACATTGCAACGCAAGAAAGATAAAGAAAACAACAACGCAATGAATGAGGCGGTAACCCAAGTGTCCTTTTTGTTTTCCCGTATTGTAGGATTGAAATAGAAAAAATGGCCAGATAAGCAATGCGAAAATTAATGCAACGATATCATATGTATTATTGAGTGCGATGCCAAGGGGCGTTAACAATTTTTCCAGATTATACTTCCAGCTTAGGTGATCAATTCTTACCTTCAACTCTTTAACTTTATTCGTATTAGGGTTCTTTTCTTCTAAATTTGTGTCTGGATTTATTAGTTCTGGATTTGTCTCCACCAATTCGTGAAAAACTTCGAATGCTCTGACAATCTGCCCTGTTCGGATATAATCATTTGCCCTGGCTATTTTGAGATCAACAAACCAAATATCTAACCGATTTTTCGAACTTTGAAGCGGGAAATTTTTAATTAGATCTTCTAATCCCTTTATCAAATTGTTTTTGTGATTTTCTGGATTCCTGCAGTGTCTTGTAAATATAGGATGATATTCCATCAAAAAGATTATTAATAAAATCTGTTTCTCTGGAAAAGTTTGGATAGCTTTTGGCAAATTCAATGTAGCGCGTGACGGCTTTATCATAGTCGCCTGTTTGCCAAAGTTTCTCATAACGATCTTTTATTCCATTGCTTTTTCCTCTTATGATTTTTATATCTCCGACTTTCCGCTTATAATCTCTGCATAAATTTTCGAGTATATCTAATTCTTTTTTTTTTGCCTTTTTTTTTTGTGGTTTTTCTTTTTTTTTTATTTCTCTGATAGTATTCCCTCTTAATCTGATCAGACGACATTACGGATTTTGAGGGGAACTATCTTTGCAAGTTTTATTTTTTTCAGCAAATTTTGGGTATTCATCCCCAATTTTTTGATAGTTTTCCAGTGCGGAAGATGAAGCATTTTTTTCATAAGAACTTCCCAATTTTTGAAGATGGGAAGCGATCATTTCGCCAATGCGTTTTTGCTTTGCAAATTCAGGGGATTCGGATTCAATTTCTCTGAACAAAATGTAGGCTTCATCCAATTGGTTGTTGGCAACATATAAGCTTCCGATTTAAGTTCTAGCAACTCTTGAGAAAATGAAGTGTTATCTGAAGCATTTATTAGCGGAGTGATTTTTTCTGTTAATAATTGTGCTTTTGATCCGTCGTTGTGTAATTTGCAGTAGTGAACGAGTGACTTGAATATGGACCAATTTTTTGGGTTGATTGTCTTTATTTCATTAAAAAAATCGGATGCAGAATTTTTGAATATCAGATCTTGATTTTCGTTAAGAAATGACTTCCAGACATCAATCGCATATTGATTGATGTTGGTGCCTAACGAAGCTAATAAACTGTCGATATCGATGATTCGATTCCATGATTTTACGGAAGCCTCTGTTTGACTTTTTTTAATAATTGAAATCGCCTATAAAATTCTCGGTAATTAGACCGTATTCGAAAAGGCAAATTGCTCAATTTTTGCCGTGCCATTTTGGCGCAATTTGTTGATTTTAATGTCGGTGAAACATGGGTCTGACATAATCGTTGCCGATTCGCCAGCTTTTCTGCGAGCAACTTGTCGTTAAGACCCAAAAATAATTATTTTTGAACACAGCACTCCCGGTTGAAGCCCTTTGGTGTTTTTTACTTCACTATTTTGTAGGGATCGTCCTAAGCCACTCGCCGCAGTTTTGCTTCAGCTTCTTTTTGACGGAGCTTACGAATATAGCCCATCCGACAAAAATTATACGCAATGACTTTCTCAAGCAATTCAGCGCGAACTTCCTCAAGACCGCGTCGTCGAAAACGCTTCAGGCCAAACACATATTTAAGTGCAAACATGAGCGATTCAACAGCTGAACGATTGCGACGAGCCTCAAGATAGGCTGGACTATCCCAATCTGACTCGGGCGTAATCCGTTCCCCTTTTGAGCCGCTTATACTCACAGTGGCTACCCCTCTTTCTTTTGCGTCCTCTAAATTTGACTTTGATGAATAACCGTCATCAACGCTCACTAAAGAAGGCGCCGCCTTGGTGTTCTCAATGGCTAAATCAAGTACAGGGATAAATTCTTTCGAGTCGGCGGCATTCCCTTTGGGAACCTTACAAACAGGGATAAAACCATTGCCGCTTCGACCGAGTTGTGGTTTATATCCTATTTTCGCGGGCCGAGGACCTTTCTTTATATAAGCTGCATCTTCATCTGAAATGCTCAAAACCTTCTCCGCAGAAGGAAGATGGACATCATTCATTACCCGATTCTCCGAGTAAAAAAGAACATGATATCCATCTGCAAGATCCTCGTCTATTTGCTTAAAAATGGCATCGAGCATTTCTCGACGACTTGGCTTCACATCGAGTTTTGCGCTCCGTTCTTTCATCTCTCCAAGTTCCCTTTTCAGATAACTCAGCGCTTTGTAGGCTGTCTTTAAAAATTTCCAATAGAACTTCTTTATCCTCTTTTTACTATTCGCTTTCCCGGCAATGGAATTGATCTTGAACAGCAGCGTTTGCAAAGACGAAATCCAGCTTGCCATCCACCATGCCCGGAGTGACGGACCGCCATACTTCGAAAGTTTACCACCCAGACTAAACAGACGCTCAATAAGCTTGAGCAGAATACCCGCATCGGTCGGCCACTCTACGTTTCCTTCCACGGCCGTACTGTCGAATGTCAGCTCCTTGAAATCGTCTAGGCCCTCACTGAGAATTAGCCCTCACTGAGCACGGTGAATTTGTTCTCGTGTTTCATTAGACGCCGCATTTACATTCTCAACAATCGTTGTGATTCCGGGAAGAAGCAGATCACGTTTTTGCAAGTAGTCTAAAATTGTGACCGAATCTCGTAAGCGTTCAATTGATGATAAACTGCTTAAGGTATGGAAGTAGCCTCGCAGGACAAGAAAAATCAACACCCGTTCGGCTTCCATTCGCGGACGACCCACTTGTAAATAAAGGGATGGAGCTTCCGTTTGTTCCACTTCACTCAAAATTTCTGGAAGGGCCTCGAATTTTGATTCAAAATAGGCTTTATCTTTTTGCCGTAACTCTTTTTTCTTTATCGCTACTGCATCTTGATCCTTTCGAATGCTATCGCGAATTTCCGGATGTCTACGGCTCATTTCCAGAACCTCAGACAAGAGCTCTTTCAAGTTCGTATCCGGAACCGGCAAGAATAGGTTGCTGCTGCACACCGAGTCATTTGGAATTTGCTTGATCATTGTTGCCTCCATGGTGAATTAAATTAGATTTTAAATTATTGCAAGATAACACGTTACGCAATTTATTCAAGTCCAATTCCATGAAGAATATAGAAATTTTATACTCGGAATGCCCTTTTCGAATGGGCTCTAATTACCTAATTTCCCGATATCTTTTCTGAATCCATCCGTTGAAATATTAAGAGAATTTAACAAGGAATCGTTTTTTTCAATAAATCGTGTACTTTCATTTATCAGCGATTCCATATCATCCAGGGTTTTGCCTCCGGGATTTTGAATCTTTTGCAAAATATACATAGCCTCTGATTGAATAATGAGATTATTGATACCGTTTGCAACATCTCCTTTTGGCAATGTTGATCTTGCTATAGTCGCTTGGACTTCCCGAAATTGTTCTAATGCATTCGCATACAGATCTTTCTCATAGTTCAGTTTAGCCTGCCTGATATCAGATCTAATTGCCAATATCAATTCTTTTCACTTTGTTCCCTTATCCAAAATCGCTTTGTTTTTTCAATACTTTCCTTCAAAAGCGCTTTATACTTCTCAGATTGCGATCCGAAAACAAGATCATGTAAGCTGGTTAAAAAATCCTCGATACCCCTAAAATTTGAGGTAGTCTTAGAAATATTCCTCTGCTGTAAGTCAATTTTGCCAGCTAAAATGAAAAGGGTGTCAATTTGAGTAAAAAGCGTTGCACGATATGCGCTGACATTCTCCATACATTTATCTACGAAGGAATAAAATTTGTTTTCATAATCCGGAGCGACGGCGCCGCCCTTACTCAGAGCAGTCATCAATTTCAGGCTCCGTTCAGTTAACTTGGAGTGAATAAATTTATTTATGGCAATAGTTTGGAGCTGCTCATAGCTTTCTTGATAAATGTTGGAGAGCGCTTTAAGGGATTCAGATTTGGCCTTTTCCGCCTTTTCAAAGAGACCAACTAACGTCAATAACTCGTTTCTGTATTTAATGATTTGCTCAAACGTAAAGATATTATGTTTTAATTGTTGGTCCCGGTGCTTTTTCGCAAGTTCACTGACAGCATTGCTAATTTCCAGCGCGTTTACACTCTTGGGTATGCCCAGTTGCTTTCTTTGGTAATATGAAAGAGCCTGTTTAATCAATCCTGTCTTGGCGAGTGTTTCGATTTGAGACTCGATAAACGGTTTCGCAATTGCTTCATAAGCTGAAATTGCATCTGATAGTGGGGGCCTCATGGGGGCAATTCGTTCAAATTCTTCCCCTTCAATTGCGTTTTCTATAATTGTTAAAATTTCATCAACTTTATTTGCTTCAGGCGCCATGTTCCCGGGAATCATGACATCCCTTCTTTTTATTTCTATGACTCCATAAGGTACCGCAACCACAAAATGACGGTCGGTTTGACGCAACACAATACCCCATACTTTCCTGCCCTTTTTCATTTGAAATGGTTGGACAGTAATGGTATTAGCATTGCCTGAGAATGTAAATGATATCATTAAAAGCAGAATACAGGCAAGGAATAATGTAGGTGTGAATGTGATTTTTGGCATTTTCATATGATATGTATACGGGAAATTAATTTATTGCTGAATTTCAACAAGGTAATATATTGGGGTATGATTGTAATGCCAGTTCAGTTTCCGTTTCTGATTATCATATAATTTTTCAATTGCTCTGTCGAACTATGTGGAATAAACATGAAATAACCGAGATTTTGATTGAAGCTGGTAATATTGCTCTCCATTATTACCAAAATCCGTCTTGCAGTGTAAAAGACGATGGCAGCATTGTCACGAATGCCGACTGTGAAATTGAAAACCTCTTTGCACAATTACTCAATAAACCAGAAGCTGGGAAGTTTTTGATTGGCGAAGAAACCATTCGCGATAAATCGAATGATTATATCCAAAATTCGCGCAAAAATTCAATGTTCGTTGTTGATCCAATTGACGGTACGGTTTCGTACGCTAATCATCTTCCAAATTGGGGTATATCAATTGGCTACTCAGAAAATTCTGATTTAATCGAAGGCGCTATTTATTTACCCGTCACGAAAGAGATCTTTATCTCAGAAGGGAATCATGTTTATTTCATTGACGTTAAAGACGATATCAGCAATCATGAGTTTCTCTCATTGAAAGAGCATACACGAAACTACTCATCGACCGGCTTAATTGCAATCACTCAGGAGATGTCAAAAAAAGGGAAATCCCATGTTAAAAATCCGGTTCATACTCTTTGCTGTGCTGTAATGCCCCTTGCTTATCTTTTGGTCGGGAGGTATCACGCATATTTAGCAAACCTTAAACTGTGGGATTTAGCTGGAGGACTGCCAATGCTGCAAAAGTTAAATATCGTCGGCAGATTTGTAGGGTCAAGACGAGTTCTTGATACGCAAATTAACTCAAAAAATTATTTTTTGGATCGTGATCATTCCCAACGATGGAAAATTCGCGATCATGTCATTTTTGCATCTTCAAACATTGCGGACGAAATTTATCGAAATATTGAACTTCCTTAGCCTGAACTATGTGCATATTACGGGCTGGCTGCCATCACGCATTTTTAGTCGTTTTAAGATTTTTCAATTGAAAAACAGCATTCGTTATTGTCGATCATAAAGGATTCCATTTGAGCGTTTTCCCCTGAATTGATGACCGTTGTCGCAAGAGTTTCTTCTGTGATATACGAATTGAATTCAAGGATTGCTTTGTCGATCAACTTTGGGGCTGAGTACTTTATCGCTATTCGATCGGCAACGTCGAGATTTAATTCTTTACGCATATTTTGAATCCGATTTACAATTTCCCGTGCCCATCCCTCTAATTTTAGGGATTCGGTTAGCGTTAGATCAAGGGCGACCGTTATATCACTATCGTTTGCGGCCATCAATCCGACCTTTTCTTCCCTGCAAATCTCGATATCGTCTAATACTAAATTAATTCTTGTTGCCTCTGCGATATTTAATTCGATCGTTTGCCCATCGCGCAATGTGTTTATTTCTGAATAATTCAGCTTTGCAATTGAAGCTGCAGCATACTTCATGTTTTTGCCTAATTTCGGCCCCAATTTCTTAAAATTTGCTTTTGCAGATAAGTTGACGAGTTTCTCTTCGTTTCCATCGATTATAACATTTTTTACGTTGAGTTCTTCAGCTACAACATGTTTCATTGATTCTAAATCATGTCTGACATTGGCATTCATAGAAACAAGGTAAACTGAATTTAATGGCTGGCGGGTGCGTATTCCAGATTGGCTTCTTAGATGGCGGCCTAAGGAAACTGCTCGAATGGCACGAGACATAATGCCATCCAGAGCGCTATCTGAAAATGGCTTCGGCAACACTGGAAAATCAGTTAAATGAACAGAATCAGGCATCAATGAAGTTTTTAGATCCCTATAGATTGATTCTGATATAAATGGGATAAAGGGCGCCGTTGTTTTGCAAAATGTAATTAAAGTAAAGTATAGAGTATGATAGGCTTCGTCTTTATCATTATCATTTTGACTTTTCCAAAACCGGCGTCTACTCCGTCTTATATACCAATTGGTTAAGTTATCGATGAATTCTGCAAAACACGCGGCTGCTGACTGAAGATGATAACGGTCCATATTATATTTAACGCTTGAAGTTAGGCTGTAGAGTTGTGAAATGATCCAGCGGTCAAGTGGGTTTATAATATGGTCCTGCAGTTCTTCAAACGTGAATTTAGGCGCCCAATTATCAACAGCGGCATAGGTCGTAAAAAAGCTATATGAATTCCACATTGGTAAAAGCACTGATCGAATTATTTCTTTCACTGCCTTTTCCGAAAAACGTAAATCCTCTCCCCGCATAACAGATGAAGATAGCAAACATAACCTTAATGCATCTGCCCCATATTTATCCATTATGTACTCAGGCGCAGGATAGTTTTTCAGCCGTTTCGACATTTTGCGGCCATCTTCGGCTAAAATAAGTCCATTTACAATTACGTTTTTAAACGGAGGTTTGTCAAATAACGCTCCGCCAATAACTATGAGCGTATAGAACCAACCTCGAGTTTGATCCAACCCTTCGGCGATAAAATCAGCAGGAAAGTGGCCGTCAAGCCATTCCTTATTATCAAACGGATAATGTTTTTGCGCATACGGCATTGATCCACTTTCAAACCAACAGTCCAATACTTCGGGAACTCGATTAAACGTTGCACCTGATTTGGATTTGATTTCAATGTCATCAATAAAATGTTTGTGAATATCATTTGCTGTTTTTCCTGATAATTGCTCAAGTTCAGCGATGGAACCGACGCAAATCGTCTCACCTGAATCATCGTTTTCCCAAACTGGAAGGGGGCATCCCCAATATCGATTGCGGGAAATTGCCCAATCATGAGCATTACTTAACCATTTTCCAAAGCGACCTGCTTTAATATGAGCCGGCATCCAGGTGATTTGCTCATTACATTTCAACAATCGATCTTTGATGTGTTCGACGTTGACGAACCAGGTTGAAATCGCCCTATAGATAAGAGGCGATTCACAACGCCAGCAATGAGGATAATTATGAAAATACTTTGTTTTATGGATCAGCAGAGATTCCTTTTTTAAATGAGCAATAATTTCTTGATCCGCGTCTTTAACGAATTGCCCTTTATAATCCGAGATTTCCTCCGTAAATCGGCATTCTGCATCAATCGGACAAACGGAGGGAATATTGTTTTTTCCCCCGACACAAGCATCGTCTTCACCGAAGCCAGGCGCAATATGCACGACCCCGGTCCCATCTTGAGTTGACACGAAATCTCCAGATATAATTCTAAATGCACCCTGATCTTTCAAATTTTTGAAATAGGGGAACAATGGCGTATATCTGAGGTTACAGAGTTCAGCTCCCTTATATTCTTTTATAATCCTCGGCAGTGAATCTTTTTTATAATAAATATTCAACCGGTCTTTAGCCAAAATGTAGCGTTCATTTCCATCCTGGACCATGACGTAGCGTATGTCCTGTCCTACTGCAAGAGCCAAATTTGAAGGCAACGTCCATGGAGTTGTTGTCCAGGCAAGGATAAAGGCGTTATCCAGATCTTGAAGCTTAAAACGAATGGTGATTGAGGGATCGCCTACTTCTTTATATCCTTGATTCGCTTCAAAATTAGATAAAGGTGTTGCACATCTTGGGCAATAAGGCAGTATTTTATGGCCTTCATAAATTAACTTCTTGTCCCATAGTTGTTTAAACACCCACCAGATTGATTCCATATAACTTTTATCCATGGTTCGGTAACCATTATCGAAGTCAACCCATCTTCCGATGCGTTTTACAATAGCCTCCCATTCTGATGTATATCGTGATACTATGCCTCGGCAAGCTTCATTAAATTTATCTACCCCATACTCTTCGATTTCATGTTTGCTGGTTATATTTAATTCTTTTTCCATTTCATTTTCAACGGGTAGTCCATGGCAATCCCATCCAAATACACGATCAACGTATTTCCCGGACATCGTTTGATATCGGGGTACAACATCCTTAATGGCGCCAGCTAATAAATGACCGTAATGAGGTAACCCGGTTGCAAATGGCGGCCCATCGTAGAATACATATTCTTCGTTGCCTTCCCGTTGCTTTAAGGACTTTTTGAAAATGTCATTAGTATCCCAAAATGACAAAATTTCTTTTTCAAGTTCAGCGAAGCTAATATTTGATTTTGCCTTTTTAAACATTTGAATTGATCTCAGATTTGTTTGGATAGAGTTATTCCTAAATCCGTGAAACATACTTTGCAAATTAATACAACGATTTGGCCTCAAAGATGTCGCATTTTTAATGCAACCATTTCTAAATCAAGGTATTGCATGAATTCGTCAAAAACTTTTCACTGATTTAGTATCTTATCAATAATATTCGTGTATTTTTTGGCAAGAGTTTAATAATTCAGAGCTGGAATCAATATGGTTTCTTTAAGTTTTTGAGCGGTTATAACCAGTTCTTTTCCCAACTTTGTCAAGTAGTATTTGTATGTTTTACCTGCCCTTTTTATAAGACCAAACACATTAAGTCTTTTAATAAGCCTTGATATTTTGCTGGTATTAAACGCGGGTAGTCTGGCCCTTATATCTTTGTTTCTAAATCCTGTGATGTTGTATTCCCCCCGCAGAACAGTAAGTAATAAGGACAGGTCTTCATGATAAAATAAATTGAACCCTTTGTAATTCCTGTTGCTCTGTTTTTTCGCTTGTGTGATTTTGTCGAGTCTTTTCCGTCCGACTGTTTTGTTGTCAAAGGCAGAAATAAATTCCAAATATCGTTTATTGGAAGCCCTGAACAATAAACCTAACACTGAAAGGCTGTAAATGTTTTTTTCAAAGGGGCATAGCACATGGATTTGCTGCCGTCACGGTGTTCAACCTCACGGGAGTGTTTAAAAAAACTGATATCATTAGTTGTGGTTTCAAGACGGAGCAATTTGGAGAATTTGTCATACATTTTAATTGAGCTTTTACCCATTGTATGTTTAATACGGCTCCCTTCGATACGGATATTATAATTGTTGCCTATTTCGCCTTGGCATCTGGGATCTATTTTGTGTCCGAGAAAAGTGGCAATGTTATCCGGTTTTACCGTATGTATAGCAGTCGCAGTCAGTTCTGAATATATCGATTGTCGGTCTTCCTAGTTTTTAAAAACAATATCTGCAGCATATTCAGTCTGCATTATGCTCCAATGGCATACCTGATTGAATGATGCATGTACCGGACAATATGTTTTGGCTAGTTCATCAAGTCTTTTGTGTATTTTTTGAATGTCCATATTCTCGCAGACAGTTTGCGCCTTGTCAAAATCTTCGATGTAATCAAATGCGTTGTCTATCATAGAATACTTTATGCCTTGTTTGTCCAGTTCGTTGGCTAATATATTGTTCCCGTTAATATATATCTGTAATTTAAACGGGCGCTAGGTAGGAACTCTGACATAGCCGTAACCAAGATAAGGGTCAATGAAATAGAAGTAATAGTGCAAACATTTACCTTGCGTACCTTTGAGGAATGTTTTGCCCGACTCTTTGTCATGCCATGGTTTATAACTGCTACAGGCTTCCATGGCTGAAATAATATGGACCAACGGTGTTTGTTTTTTCATGACAAATATGCGGTCATAAGGGGCCTCAGAGCCTCTACCGCCTGCCTCTAGGGAGTCTTGACAAGCAAAGAGTCCCTGAGCCATCGGATAAACTGAAACGACCTCTGAACGGCTTTATAGGGTCGTGTAACAAGCGGGTTTTCTTTTCTTCCGGCCTCCTTGATCTTTGCCAGATCCTTTTGAATTCTCAGGGGTCTCTTCTTTTCAATCTTGGTATCGGATATGCCTTCTTCGGATTCAAGTTTACGTTCCAGGATTAAGGTGAGGTTGTGCGCCAGAACCATGAACTGCGCCTGGACACATTTAGCGTTCAATGATTTTGCCCAGGCCCTGTTTCCCATCAGTTTATTTTTGAATTGGTCGAACACTTTTTCAATGTCCCATCCCTTCTTGTATATGAAAGTGATCAACCCCGGCGGCAATGTCATTTCGTTTGTCAGGAAGACAAATCTCTTTCCAGTTGCCGGTTCAATGTAAACAATTTTACGCAACCTGCGACCGCTATTTGTTACTCCCGTCCGGGCCGAGATTATGCCTGCATTGCGGGGATCCTCCCGGTCAAACTCACGGTCGTCACAGATTAGTAAATTGGTATTCTCCTTCATTCGAGTGATGATGTAAATCCCCTTCGACTGCTTCCAGTTATTCCACTGGACGAAGTCGTAGATCGCCGGATCATAGGCTATAATTACCTTTCCCCTGTCGGTTCTTCCATACGCAGGGCATTTGCCTCCAAGCGTTTCAACGCGGTTATATCATGCTCTTTTTTCACCTTCGGACGAGCTGCATCCAAATGAATCATCGTTTGAGTCCGAAGATTCATGGCAAAAAAATGTCCGACGGGGTAACGCTTCTGATCAATTAGCTGGTCATGAGCTGAGCTTCCATGGCAATGACCGTCTGCGGCGTAGATCGCGACTCCATCAAGTTCGGCATGCTCTGCAAAGGGATCGTCTTTTGCCGTGGCGATCTCATCGGCTTCTGCTCGAACTGCACAGGCAATGTTTTGGGTAAGTCGTAGCCGCCTCTGGCTTTTCAAGCTGATAAAGAACCGGCTAACGGTGATCGCCAGCTTCAAAATCGTCATTGCTTTTTGAATCCAGTCTCGTCCGCTACGTACATCGTTCAGGCACCGCCCAACCCCTGCCTTCAAAAAATGCTCGCCGGGGAATTCGGGGCAATCCCTCTTTGCCTCGGCCTTTACCAGTGCTCGCAGCATCGGGCTGTAGAATTCATTCTCGACAGTAGTTGCTTGTGTTTTACTATTCATTATTTTTCCTCCTTTAAATTTGTTGTTATTAATGAAATACCTTATTACAAAGGCAGCACATAATACTTCAATTTAAAGCCATAACATACTAATAATAAGCAGGTTATATTTCAATAGAATTGCCGTGAAAGACTCTTGTAATATGGCCATGCGGTCATAGCAGTGGCATTTTACATTAAACAGGAGGTGTCTGTCGTACGGGAGTACGGGCGATTTGATGAGAGCTCTCAGTGCATGAAATAAACATCTTCAAGGCCCCATTATGAGCCATGTTTTTCAGGAATAACCAACACCATTGGTTTCGCTTATTGAATTCCGATCTTGGCTATCTCTTGAATAACTTCTACATTATTGGTTTGGGTATTTGGCGTTGGGTGCCGAATTATAAATATCACAAAAACATTTAGGAAAAAATAATGCTCAATAGTACATCAGGTATTCTTATTTTTTTAGGTTACGCTGCATTCATTATCATACTGGTTGTTGTCACCAAACTTAGAAATGAAACAGCCGAAGACTTTCTTGTCATGGATCGCAAGTTAGGGTTATTCCGGGGATCGCTTAGCATGGCAGTATCGTGGATTTGGGCACCAGCGGTCTTTATTTGTTCACTCAAATCATTTACTCAAGGTCTACCTAGTATCTTTTGGTTTACTTTGCCTAACGTGGACAAGCCACAACCAAACAGGAATGATTTAACATTGAAACAAAGGGATGCTTCACATCAGGCGTCAGAAAGTAGTTAGTTTACGCTTTTTCCCAGAATATTCCTGAATATCGAATGTCGAACAAGGAATTATGAATAAACGAAGGAAAAAACTTCAAAATTCGACATTTCTTGTTGGTCCCGTGGGATTGATTGATATTATTTTTTTTGCGTTATCTATTACAGCATACTCAAAAGTGTAAACTATCCTGTAAAACATCTCAAAATAAACGTAAATAAAATGGAATTACTCACATCAACGTACAAAGAAAGAATTAGTGGTGTTCTTAGCTGTTTCGATAGATTGATAATAACGGGGACACTTCCTCAAATATGTTATGCCCAAGGGATGACATCCTACCTTTGCGGTCAAGGAGAACGTATTTTTGACTATCCCAAATTTGCGGAACCGTTTAAGAATCAATTGCGAGCCAATGCTCAACAGATAGCAACAGATAGCAAAAGACAATAATATTGAAATAGAATTTGTGGCGAAACAGCAATTCCCGGTGAACTATAACATCTTTATATGAAGCAAATTACAGCTATCTCACCCTCTAAAATTAGGTTCTGACTCCGAGGTTGAAGTCGCTATCAGCCTCAGTTCCAGAATGCCGACAATAGATTTTGACAATTTATAGATGGTATAAAATTTGTAACTGACTTCTAATAAAAGAGTTCCGTTTCACCGGGAATTGCTGGTGGCGAAATCACATATCCGCAAAGAAGATTTAGTTAAAAGTTTTGGATAAAAAAGGGATTCATACAGGCTTGGCCCATATTATTTCAGCCATGGAAGCCTGTAGCAGTTATAAACCATGGCATGACAAAGAGTCGGGCAAAACATTCCTCAAAGGTACGCAAGGTAAATGTTTGCACTATTACTTCTATTTCATTGACCCTCTTATCTTGGTTACGGCTATGTCAGAGTTCCTGCCTGGCGCCCGTTTAAATTACAGATATATATTAACGGGCACAATATATTAGCCAACGAACTGGACAAACAAGGCATAAAGTATTCTATGATAGACAACGCATTTGATTACATCGAAGATTTTGACAAGGCGCAAACTGTCTGCGAGAATATGGACATTCAAAAAATACACAAAAGACTTGATGAACTAGCCAAAACATATTGTCTGGTACATGCATCATTCAATCAGGTATGCCATTGGAGCATAATGCAGACTGAATATGCTACAGATATTGTTTTTAAAAACCAGGAAGACCGACAATCGATATATTCAGAACTGACTGCGACTGCTATACATACGGTAAAACCGGATAACATTGCCACTTTTCTCGGACACAAAACAGATCCCAGATGCCAGGGCGAAATAGGCAACAATTATAATATCCGTATCGAAGGGAGCCGTATTAAACATACAATGGGTAAAAGCTCAATTAAAATGTATGACAAATTCTCCAAATTGCTCCGTCTTGAAACCACAACTAATGATATCAGTTTTTTAAACACACTACCGTGAGGTTGAACACCGTGACGGCAGCAAATCCATGTGCTATGCCCCTTTGAAAAAAAACATTTACAGCCTTTCAGTGTTGGGTTTATTGTTCAGGGCTTCCAATAAACGATATTTGGAATTTATTTCTGCCTTTGACAACAAAACAGTCGGACGTAAAAGACTCGACAAAATCACACAAGCTAAAAAACAGAGCAACAGGAATTGCAAAGGGTTCAATTTATTTTATCATGAAGACCTGTCCTTATTACTTACTGTTCTGCGGGGGGAATACAACATCACAGGATTTAAAAACAAAGATATAAGGGCCAGACTGCCCGCGTTTAATACCAGCAAAATATCAAGGCTTATTAAAAGACTTAATGTGTTTGGTCTTATAAAAAGGGCAGGTAAAACATACAAATACTACTTGACAAAGTTGGGAAAAGAACTGGTTATAACCGCTCAAAAACTTAAAGAAACCATATTGATTCCAGCTCTGAATTATTAAACTCTTGCCAAAAAATACACGAATATTATTGATAAGATACTAACCACTCATCCGTTATTGGGAAAATCTATGGAAGATAATACCGGTCGTCGAGAACTTTCCGCTCCGTTTGGAAAGCGGGGTTATGTTCTTCGATATATGATTGATGATGATAATAGTGTTGTCATTCTGCGCGTCTGGCATTATCTGGAAAACAAGGAATAATTTATGATAAATACTGCTGGCAGTCAGTAGGAGTTTTCGAGTGCTTGAACCACTGAGCGCAAACCGATACTAATCACCATATACAGAGATTATGTCGTGAATTTCATTTAGCAATTCTGGTAGCTTCTGCACTTCGTCAACGATAATCCACGAATTTCCGGGAATATTTTCGACCATCTTACGAAATAAACCAATATCGCCCAGTAATGGCAGCAGATCTCGATTAAGGAGAAGGTTAAACCAGTGGGCATCAGGAAACTGATGACGCAGCCGCGTCGTTTTACCTGTTCCTCTTGGACCAAACAAGAAAAACGAATGATCAGGGTAAGTTAGAATACGCGCATACATAAACGGCAATTTACCATGCAAAATGCCGGCAGGAAAATCAGATTACGGAAAATGTTCATGTATAGCGTAATTTCGATTTATTATTCGAAAATGGCAAAATCTCAACTTCAATAAAGTTTTATCGAGCTGGTGATCATTTCCTGGTGCATCTTGTGATTGATGGGAAGTATTCGGTAAACAACGTAAATAAAGCTGGCATCTATCATTTTTTCACCCAGTTTTCGACTTCTAAACCATTAATTCTATTAAACTCTTTTTCATTATTTGTTATAAGAATGAGATTTTGGCTTTTGGCATGTGCTGCAACCAACAAATCCAGGGGGCCAATTGTCAATCCTTTAACTTCTAATGTTGCTCTGATTTCTCCATATTTTTTTGTTTCTTCTTCTCCATATGCCAGTACTATAAAGGGGAAAAGAAATTCGTTTAACCGCTGCTGATTCTTAATTTTCTGTTTACTTTTAAATATACCATATTGTAATTCTGAAACCGTAATTGAAGAAATAGCTATATTACCCGGATCTATACGTTTAAATTTAGTTATAACTTCGGCAGGTTGACTGTTCATCAAATAGATGCAGATATTCGTATCAATCAAATATTTCATCCAGTCCTACTCTGTCCTGATATTCTGATGATTGATTTCTTTCGGTCATAAACGGCTCGTCATACTTCATCAAATTGTTCTCCCAGATACCCCAGGGCGATTCTTCTTTGGGGATCAATAAAACACCTTGAGCTGTTTTTTAATAAACACTTCCTGCCCCTTAAATCGGTATTCTTTCGGTAATCTCACCGCTTGGCTGCGGCCGTTTTTAAATAGTTTTGCTGATTGCATTAGAAACTCCTATTAGCCTGCATTATTCATAAATTTTCTATTGCGAATCATCATATCACATAATATCAACGAGTTGAGAAGTTATTCGGGTTCGAAATAGTGCACTATTTCTGCACGCGAATGAAATTCATAACTCACTGATCTCTCCGCCGTTTCGGCGTCCCGCGCTTTGCGGGATGTTGACTCTCATAACAAAACTTTATGAATAATGCAGGTTGAACTAAACCGCTTCGCGGAGTGTCTGCCCTAATCCGAGCCGCCCTTGGCTTCGCCTTTTTTTCGCCAATCCTTACGCCCAATCGCGCCTTGCTGTAAATTACCTCCTGTTGTGTTGGTTTCGGGCCAACAATTCGTTCTCACAATAATCTACCACATTACAGGAGGTAATACCATGGTCGTTCCACTCCGCCAGCAAATGACTACCCATATGAAATTGCGTAACTACTCCCAGCGAACCGTCGATGCCTATGTTGAGTCGGCTCAGGCTTTCGTCGAGCACTATAAAGGGGCTCCTCCAGGCCGAATCTCCAATCCCATGATTCAGGACTTTCTTCTACACCGAATGGAAAATGATTGCGTATCCTGGAATACCTGCCATCGGGATATGTACGGGATTAGCTATCTTTACAGGAATCTGCTCAAACGCGATGTTTCAAACTTTTTCATTCCCGGTCGTAAAACTCTCAAAAGACTGCCCAAGCCCTTAAGCCGGGAACAGATCAAACGTCTGATCAAAGTCACTTCCAACATCAAGCATCGAACCATTTTAATGACCATATACGGTTCCGGTGTTCGCGCAGAAGAAGCCGCGCACTTGAAAATTTGCGATATCGAACGCGATCGCGGACTTCTGCGTGTTGATCAGGGAAAGGGAAACAAGGACCGCTATACCGTACTCCCCGAAAGCCTGGTGAACCAGTTGATCCGGTATTACCGGGCCTGTAAACCCCTGATCCAGCTCTTTCCGGGACGGGATCCAAATAATGCCATTTCTGTAGCCTCTATCCAGCAGATTTTTTATAAAGCTCAGAGAAAAGCCGGTATCAAATGCGGCTGCGGCGTCCATTGTTTACGCCACAGTTTCGCTACACATATGATCGAAAACGGCTGGGATTTGGCCGCCGTTCAGAAGCTCATGGGGCATAAATGGGCAAGTGCCACTGCTAAGTATATCCATGTCTAAAAGTCCCCTTGACTTACTCGGACTCGACGCCGGAGACCGCGAATCATGTCTGTCGCCTGTAAACAGGCGACAGAGGACTATACTGCAGAAGCGCCATCTCCGGAACTGGCCGATGTCTTTCGGCTCTACGGTGAACAGTATCGAAAAATTCATCCTCTGCCGCCTGAACACTTAAATGTCATGCGCCATATTGAGCAATGCCGTACATCTGCTCTCGGCGGTCATCTATACCGATGCTGTCGCTGTGGATACGAGCACAATGCCTACAATTCGTGTCGAGATCGCCACTGCCCCAAGTGCCGAAACATGGTCAAAGAGAAATGGCTGAATGATCGTCGGGCCGAATTGCTGCCGGTTAGTTACTGCCACCTGGCATTCACCATCGCACATGAATTGAATCCGCTTATTCTCTGCAACAAATCGCGGATGCTTGACATGCTCTTTCATGCGGTTAACCACACCCTCAAAATTCTTGCTGTCGATCCTCAATGGCGCGTCAACGGACAACTCGGATTTATCGCGGCGCTTCATAGCTGGTCACAAACGCTCATGGACCATTTCCACCTGCACGTTCTGGTACCGGCTGGAATTATTGGCTGTCAAGAACATTTCAAACCAATTCGGGAAGATTATCTCTTCAGAAACGATTCCATGGCCAAACTCTTCAAGATACGGTACCTGAATAAGTTGCGCCTTGCTTATCGGAATAACAAGATTGAGTTCCACGGGAAAACTGCCCGCTACCGGGAACCGGATGCCTTTAACACCCTTATTCGAAGCGCCGCAGATAAGAATTGGAACGTGTTCGCCAAACGTCCGTTTGACGGACCCCGGCAAGTTCTGGACTATTTAGGCCGCGATACTCACCGGGTCGCCATTTCCAATAATCGCATCCAATCCGTTGACAATGCACAGATCGTCTTCACTTATAAAAACAGAAAGCTCAAGCAAACTGAAACCATGTCTCTTCCAGCCGACGAATTCATTCGCCGTTTCCTACTTCATGTATTGCCTGATGGATTTATGAAAATCCGATACTTCGGCTTCTTGTCGAACAAATCAAAAGGAAAGGCTCTCAAGACTGTACATACTCAGTGGTCCCGTTTTGCAATCCAACCTAATTTCTTTATTTTCCTGCAAAAAACGATTCAGTAAGAAGAAATTAGGTTTGAGGGCAAAACGGGGACCACTGAGTATGTACGGAATTTCTGTGTAAGCAACGTGTTATAAAGATCTCAAATCTTCAATCTAAAATCTAAAATGTGAGTACTAATTCTATCTTGCTTAGCAGGATCAAGTCATCTCTGAAATAAAAAAAACTGTTTGCACTATAATGCCCGAAACTCACCATGACTGTGGGCTTTGGCTAGATCCACATATCGGCTAACAACATCAAGATGATAAGACAAGTCCTTTTCGCTAATATCCCGAATAATAGCGCCAGTCACTCCGGCAACCATTTTACCATCCGGTATTACTGTACCCGGTCTTATAACGGCGCCTGCTGCGATGAGACAATTTTTTCCGATAATGCAATTATCCAGAATGACAGCTCCAATTCCCACCAGTGTTGACTCGCCTACGCTTCGGCAATGAACACATGCTTGATGACCGACAATAACATTATTTGCAATTTCAAGCGGCGCCCGATGTTTACAGTGAACCATTACATCATGATCCTGAATTGAGCAATTTTCACCAATATGAATTGGAGCGACATCGCCTCGTATGCAGGCATATGGCCAGATATTTGTATTTCTCCCAATTTCTACATCCCCGACAACAACAGCATTGTCTGCGACAAAAAAATCTGTTATCTGTTTGATAATTCCATTGTTATCAGTACTATTCATGATCAAAAATTGTTCTTTCAACACGCGATTATAGGAATGGGCTGTTCACACACTCGTACAATATCAGATTCTTAACACGAGAACGATAATGGCCGTTCATTCAGCATCGTTGAATAGAGAACAAACCGTCGTTATGCATACACTTTTTGTTACGAGTCAATATATCACATAATCTCAAGAAGCTACACCATTATTCAAGTTGGAAATAGTTTCCGCCACAGCGGATTTCCAACACTGTTTCTGTACGCAGATAAATGTCATAACCCTTTTATTTTTGCTGCCGTTGCAACATCACAGGATAAGAACTCTCATGACTAAAGTATATGTATAATGCAAGCTAAATTCACGATTGGGATTAAGTTTTAGAAAAATGCTAAATAAAGATAATATTAACGATTTTTTTGTAAAGGCCGATGAAGCACATATAAAAAGGGAAAAAGAAAAGGCCAGAGAATTACGTCGTTCTCAATGGTGGAAGAATCAACTCGGTCATGGACAATGTTTTTATTGCAAAAAAGACATACATCCTAAACGCTTAACGATGGATCATATTGTACCAATAATCAGAGGAGGAAAAACAAACAGACGAAACGTTGTTTCCGCATGTAAAGAGTGCAACAACAATAAAAAGTATTTACTCCCTGTTGAATGGCAGGACTATTTACTAAAACTAAACTGGGAATCATAAACATTTACCTTTTGAGCTTCTTGCAAAAGTCTTTTTGGTCGTATTCTAACTCAGACGAACCGTTGCGCCCGTCATGTATAAAAATGCACATAGGGTCAACGCCATCTATCCCGAAAGCGGGGGTAGTTCAGTGATTTGCGCATCACGACCACGCCGGTAAATCTTCCGCTCGAACAAACTTTGCGAGAAGTTCTTTTAGTAATATCTAAAATGATTATCATATACTATACTTGGAGGAGTTACATTAGCATGGGCAATAGATATCCCAATCTGGATATTTGCATTATTTTGGAATATCTTAAAATGATTAGTATTTTATCGATCGTGCACCGACAAATAGAGCTGAAACAAAATAGTAGAGGGATGCCGGTGCATGATCGATAAAATACTGTTGAACTAAGCCGAATGTTGGCATTGGCAGTAATCTTGATAATCGACTCTATGGGTATTGTATGGTTTTTTATCGGCAGAACAAGTAGTTTGATGGATGATTTTTTGGACGAACAGGAAAAACAATTGGTGTTTTATGAGTTTTTTGTTCATTTTTGATTAGATTTCAGCTTTTGATTTGATCGAATTCGCCAATTTTCCGGCACAAAGACAGACCGGTCCGCTGTCCTGTTCTGCTTAAAAAAAACAGGCTTGGATCTGAGGGAATTGGGTTTATTGTCAAGTAGGTTCACAGCTATGGTGGATGGGGTTTAACTAATTTAAGTAATTCGGGTTGTCTTGTTGATTCGGATTGTCTTGTTGATTCGGGTTGTAGCGTAGCTGCTTTGAATAGACAGGCCTGTTTACACTTTGGACAAAGGAAAATATCAATGCCGGTTAACCGAAGCATGATTTCCTGAACGGATTCACTCAATTGAAGGATTGATCCGTCAATGCCCAACTGATTTCTTATAGTCTTGGTACATACTCAGTGGTCCCCGTTTTGCCCTCAAACCTAATTTCTTCTTACTGAATCGTTTTTTGCAGGAAATATAAAGAAAACAAAAAATTAGAATTTTTTCAAGGTCAAATCGTTTTTCACGATGATATTATTTTTTAATTTCCCTGGTCACATTGAATTTATTTCCTCCTGACTCATATCGCCGTTTTTTTCTATACACTTCTCAAGGTAATACTGCAAGTAAGTTCGTGGATTGATATTATTCTGTTTACATGTTTGAATGATCGAATACATACAGGCGGACAATTCCCCGCCCCAAAGTGAATGGTTTCCAATATAATTGTTTCTTCCCAGAGCACATGGTCTTATTCCGTTTTCCATTTTATTATTATCCATCGGGATTTCGGGATTACCAACAAATATAATCAGTCCCTCCCAGTGATTTTTCATTGATATCATTGCTTTAAGTCTGGCTTCATGAACTTCATCTTCATCAGCCTTAATCTCAACGTTGATTTCTTTTCCCATGTCATGAATGGCTTCACGTAATCTCGAATCGTGTTCTAAAAACATATCACTTCCGGGAGGATGTTTTACTCTCTGATTATTAATTTTGTGCAGTTCGGCGATTTTCAACAACCATTCCTCTGCCCATCTGAGCAGTCCGTGCTCTTCGGGATATTTTTTTTTAATGTCAGTGAAATCTCTTCTCACATGAGCCCAGCAATAGGCCAGAAGAACCAAACCCAACCCGGCCAACATTTTGTAGGCAGAATACCTGTCTACATTCAATATTTTCAATTTCTCCTCAGGAATTTCAACTGGTTCTTTTAGTTGTACTATATCGGTAATCCCCAGAAGAGTTTTCGCAGGAACAGAAGCGCTTCTTGTGCCGTCAAGAACGAAAATAGCAACATCTTCAGATTTGAATCCCCACATATACCATAATTTTTTCATGGCGTCACAAAGCATGTACCAGCGAGTTTCATCAGCGTGCCATCTTATTCCATTTTGCAATTCAATAATAAGTTCTTTATAAAGAGGCTCCAAATAGGTTCCAAATATTGTTTTCAAACCACCGAAAACAGTTCCTGGAATCATATTGACTTCGTGTTGCTGCATGTCGAAAATTTGACGCTGAATCGGTATATGCTGTTGATATTTATCGATAAGAATATCAATCCATACTTCCAACCCATATTTTCCCTGCTGAATGAGTTTAGCCGGCATGGGAGCTGTTATTATTTTGGGAACGCCAGGGGCGTAATTCGCAGGAGGAGTATATTTACGCCTGATAGTACGTTCCACGTACCATTCGACTCTTTTTCTGATCGTGTATGATACTTCATCCATGCCGTTCTGTTCCGTCCAATTCTCCGCCGGAATTCCATGAATGACTTCTCCCTCAGGCAGCCTAATAATTCTATCCACAATCTGCAGCCCTTTAGGAATTTTCCTTCCATTTCCTTTGTGGCCATCCTGAACTCCGGATTTTCTCTTTCCCGTGTCATTGTCCTTCTCCGCTTCAGTCTTTTTTTCTTTCTCCCCAGCCGATTCGTCTTCCCCGGCATTAGTGATTTCTGATTCGCTGATTTCTTCAACTACAATAGAATTCCTATCCTCAACTTTGATATCTGACAATTTCAGTTTCTCACTCTTCAAACCAAAAAGCATAGATGCGAATTTATTCGCTTTACCACGTTCATTACTCAATTCTCGTTCCAGTTGCCGAATTCTTTTCTCCAGATCTTTATTCGCCTCTTTTTCACAATTCAATTCCCCTTTCTGCTGTTCAATCCGTCGCTTGAGTTTATTGAATTCATCCACGGCAGCATCAAAAATCTGACGGAATTGTTCGTTTCCCTTCTTCAGCTGCTCATTTTCTACTCTCAGTCGCGAAAGTTTGCATGTTTCCGGACATTTTCCGTAAGAATGATTATGTCTGATTGACCTTTGCGCTTTCGGCAACTGTTATTTCCCTTTGGTAAGATTTCTTTTTTTCAGACTCTCATAATTACACTGGCTGATTTCCTGCAGCAGGGCTTTAACTTTCCTATATCTCTCATTCATTTCTTTTGCCTCGCCGATTGATCCGGGCGGAAGATAAAGATTTTTAGTTCTACCTTCTTTTTTCGAACTGAGATAATAGCAGATATGTTTCTCCCCATTGTTACAGGTGCAGTTCTTTCCACATTTTGAGCGATACATGACAACTGAACCAATAATAATATCAAGGTTGCTCATCAGTTCCTTTTTTAATCTCTCTCTTTTTTCATATCTGATATAATTCCTTAATTTTTAATTAAATTGCACGTATTAATACACGCAATAATGCCACCGAAAATTAAATCAATGAAAAATTCGTCTTTTTTATTATTTTTTCAGGGATGGCTAAGGTGGAAAGCCAGGAGAGAATTCTAAAGAATACTTTAGCCGATATGTACTCTTGATTTAAGAAAGAATGAAGGTAGTATAAATGGCAACGTGGATCA
>WLWD01005072.1_pt1 | contig 27454 bp, 17 predicted proteins | sample 6712731 | NCBI WGS metagenome assembly WLWD01 (sample SAMN12718690, study PRJNA576275) | sponge metagenome | isolation source: marine sponge | host: Mycale hentscheli | place: New Zealand: South Island, Marlborough, Capsize Point | collected 2014-11-01
AGAAATATTGTGGGAGAAAGGACTTTTAGGAGATAAGGACCCACATACTTTACTTGATGCTATGGTATTTTGTAATGGACTTTATTTCACTTTGAGAAGTAGATGAGAACACAGGCAGCTCCGGTTGAGACCCTGCCAAATATGGAAGGAGAAAGAAATATACTGAGGATTTATCTAAAATAAGACCTGGTGGGATTAAGCCAACTCAGACAATTCCGATCGCTGTTTTGTACGACTATTCAAGAAATATATCAATATGTGTCCTACTTCCCCTAATGATTTGGATGCCTTTTACTTGCAGCCTGCCACTAAACCAACCCAAGATTGCTGGTATACTACAAGGCCTCTGGGACACAACACATTAAGGTTCTGGTATAGTGTTTCGCCCACACATTTGACATAGACTAATTGAGGTATTCAGTGGTTGTTTGCACTTGAAGTGCAAACGACTTGTGGCTGAGCAGCAACTCCTGGCAGCAACTAACACTTTCAAAGCAGTGGTAATGCTAGTTTAGCATCACAATACTATTACACACATCATAAGGTTGATATATAAAAATTAGGGTAAGAGTAAAACAAAAGTAGAGTACTATTGTGAATTAGGTCCTCTAATGCCACCTTTCTTGAAGTGTGGTGCTGCCAGTTCAGGCAATAAAGAATAAAAATAAAATTGCTCCAATTTCATGATTTCTTGTTTCCACCACTTCTGGTCTTTATAAATACGCTGAGTGTGAAAGTCTCTGCCTGTCATCACCACTAAGTCACACCATTCGCAATCCACACAGAATAGCTGGCACTGAATCTGGAAATGGTAATCATGCCGACGTTTCAACTTGTGCCTGCTGTCATTTTCAAGGAAAAATGAGGAGTTACTACAGGCATCATCTATGCTTATATCTTTAGCACTGTATGGGCACTTTATTTATAGCAGGCCTATGATGTGGTTGGGGTTTGACCTGTCATAGATGACACCATCAGGACTGGCTGCTAACCATGGGGCAGATTTAGAAATAAATAGCCACATTCTCTGACTTCTAGACTGTGGTTCTCCACCAACAAGTCAGCAACATACTGCTGTCGTGCCTTGACTTCGTTGTCCACACCGTACTGAGTTGCCTGATTTCCCCGAAAACTACTGTACAGCAGACTCTTTACTTTATTGCAGCGCTTTGTTGTCTTCCTCATTTTGGCTATACTTCCTACATTGGACGCTGTAATCCGCTTCCTTCTCTCCGTCATCCATTTGCCACATGTACCCTGACCTCTTGTAGTTGCCTCAATGTTTCCAGCTTCTTCTTCTGTGACCATCACTTGCGTATTATAGAACCCTTTCTTCAGAGACTCCAACATATCACAAGGAAAGTCATCCTCAACTTGCTCTGGAGAAATTCCTCGGTCATGCCTGCTATAAGCATTACGAGCCACTGCAGAATTGTCTATGTGCCCGGAATATTTGCTCCTTCGCCGTTTTTCCTTCACTTGTTCTGTAGCCTTCCTCTTCCTGTCAGCCTCTACTCTCGCAGAAGAACGATTGGCAGCGTTAGAGAAGACTTTGTTGGGAGAGGAATTTGCCATTGTCTTCCATGTCTGTGGTCCCCACTTGGTGCCAATATTCTGGCGAAGACCAGCCCCCATACACCTTTAAAAATATATATTTGAAAACAATATAATTAAACTTATAATCAAAAATCCGGCATGGACAAATGTGAAATAGAAGCATCAATTTAATATTTTCGTTGTTGGGGGAGGGGTCGACGAGAGGGCAAATTTTAAAATTTTTACCCACCAGCAAAGATTTCTTCCCTTTACAAAAGTAATTCCCTCAGAAATACAAAAACAAACTACTACCCCAAGAAAAGTGACAATTCCCCCTACCCAAGAGGTAGCAGTTACTGTGTTTCGAATATTTAGTAGATTGTTTGTAATCAATGGTAATTCTCAAGTAACAGAAGAAAAACAGATTAAAAAGTAATATTGAAGTAATATTATTGGATTTAGTTACCACTACGTTAATAATTTTCATATTTCATAAACTACTAACCTGTGTTCCCATGAGCCACTCTGTGATCTATTGATGATCTTGCCACCGTCAAACTTGGTCCTAATGTGCATCCAGCACTCTGCCAAATTCGTTGTGTGGTTACCGATTAGCTGGTTGGACTTGGCTACTAATCTGCTAACCAAACTGGAGATGTCATGCAACATTTTGGAGTCTACTTCCATTTGTGTGATACCACCTCTCCTAGCTTCAGCTTCTGTTGTAGGCGTGTCATCCAGTGTTTCTCTCCACAGTATCTCCTGATCTTCAATAACTGCAGCAAATTTGTTGGTTTGTAAGAAAACAATAATATTTACAAAATAAATAGCTGCATTTTTTTTTAATGATTTCCTTTCTCATAACAATGCTGATTAAAGCATCAATAAATATAGTTGTTTTAGAGGAAGGGGAGGATTAAGAGGTTTTATACTACACACACACACACACGCACACACACGCACGCACACACACAAGCCACGCACACACACACACACACACTTACCCATTAAAATGTTATGTTTGTAATTACAAGAGTTGAATTCATTGTTTTTAATGAAATGAAAGTGTCCATGATAAACCTAGTTTAATAATAATCACTATAGGTCCTACATACCTTCAGTGACACCTTCGTCACTTCCATTAGCTGAGCCATCTGCTGCCACATTCTCATCTTCTGTTGAGGCACTTCCAACTCCCGTCGTTGGCGATGATTGCTTGGTGGCCTGTGCTATTGTGCAGAAATCTGCACTGCAACCAGAATGAATGCCAAAACAATGCCTCGGCCCATTCATAAGGTCTCTTCTCAGTTGCTCAACGGCTTTCTTGACATCCCTTTCTTTGCTCCTCATCTTAATCGCACAGCGAGCTGCACTCACTAACTTCTGCCTCATCTTCTTCGTTAGATTTCCTCTGCCTTTGTATGATGGATTGTCTTGAACGAGCCTTTCAAGTGCACCACGATAGCACTTGCAGGCATGATTGGCACACTCTAGTTTCTTGATGCCATAACCCCACCCAGGAACATTCTGGATGAGGTTGGGGTACACAGAGCTGTCCCCATCACCGATGAACTTAATATATCGAACTCCATGTACCCGCTCAGCTTCTAGAAACCCTTCTACCAGGATGTCTGTCTCCATCTCTGATGATGAAGCCGTCCAGTTGAGGAAACAGTGGTGCTTGTCACGGGAGAGGCCTCTGGCACAAGAAGAACAATACTTATTGCGCACTCCAAGGTAAAGTAACTTCCCGGTCTCCTTTCCCAAAATAATGCCGACGCCAGAGTTAGCATTGTATGAATGCTTGTGGGATCTCTTGCTCCACCCACCATCCGCTATCACTGTGATTGCAGGAACCCCCTCGTGATACTCTCCTCGCTCTATTGCTAACCGTTTCTCCTCTTTGCCTGCTTCAGCCATGGACTGCAGCAACTCCCGTTTCCATACTTCGCCAATGGCATTCTCTGTCTCAATGAAGGTGCTTTTAGTCATGACTGGTACTCCCATGACACTCATGGTTTCCTCTAGGTTACTGTGTCCACCACCAGTTGACATCTGTCCCCATACTGCTGCTAGATTTGTTTCCCACCTGCACATGCCAAGAGACAATAATAATATAAAATAATAATTATAGTAATTATACATAAATACCATTTTAGTTATATGTATGTATACACAGTGGAACCTCAATTATCCGGACCTCAATTATCTGCGTGCTCTGATTATCCGAAAGGTTAATATTTGCGCATGCACAAACATTTTCAATAAAAATCAGCTCCATTGTGAGTTTGACGCAATGGCTTGAGGTTATGCAGTAACAGTGAAGCGGAAAAGGACAGTTTGACTAATAGCTAAAATAACACTAATAGCTAACAATAGTGCTAGCAATGACAATAATAATAGCTACATCAATCATAGCATTCCTGTATATTTCATACTTTTTTTATTTACTTACCTATTGTAACCTTTCGGACCCTTAACTTTCTTGGAAGTCTCCAGTGTGACAGTCTGGTCACAAGTACAGCACTCTCCTGTGAAGACAGAAGCCAGACCACTTCTACTTTCCCTTGATACTTCAATAGATACATCACAACTTGAAGCATGTCTGGCCACTTTGTCTACATACTCCAGCATGTTGCCCACATTGATTACTCTGCTCCCTTGTGCCACCATACCTGGAGGAGAGTTTGCTTCACCAGTGCTTCCCAGCCCAACTTTCTTCTCCACAAACTTTTTTGTGGGAAGCTTCTTCTTCACATATGCTCTCCTGCTTTTGTGCATGCTGTACTTCTTATTCTTCTGGTTCTTCTTGTTACCCATATTCCCAGCCAGCCAAGTCTTCCTACCATCCAAAACTACCCGCGTGGCTTCTACAGCTGATGCGTGGGCGATTTCCCGCGGTTGTGGTATTTTCCCGGGCTTTTCTTAAATCAGTTGGTTTGGTTTGCTCTGGCGGACTATTTAGTTCCCTGCAAACAACCTGAGCTGTGGGCATGGTGGCTTATTCCAATTATACGAAGGTAGGGGCAGGGCCTCTCGAAGAGTTTCGCCTAGAGAAATGGAAAGTTGAAAAGTTATGGCTCCAGATTGTGGCCGAGTGTGGCCGCGGGAAAGTATAACACCAGCTTTGGTTTAGTTTTTGGGCTTCTATGGTCAGAATCTCTTCGAGCGGCACTCAAGTAAGTACATACCTGTGTGGAGAAGCTGGCGAAGTGCAGCTTGGCTGGCCGCTTGTGGCTCTATTGTCCGCCATAATCTCTTCATATTTGAGTCTCCATTTTACTCCCCAAATTGCTTTTGTAGCCCAATATGTCATTTCATCATGTCATTTTTATAATAAACTTTAATTCTTGTGAATTACAGCAGAAAATAAAGGATGAATGATACAAAAATTAATGTTTTTAAAAACTAATGAATATTCATGAGGCGACCCTATACCAGAACCTTAACTAAGACCATTGCTAAGTTGTGTGCAAGTGCTGGTATTGAAGGCTTCAAGACAAATCATTCACTACGTGCCACTACAGCAACAAGGCTGTATCAAAGTGGAGTCGATGAACAACTAGTGATGGAGAGAACAGGACACAGAAGCTTGGAAGGAGTGAGGAACTACAAAAGAACATCTTCACAACAGAAAGAAGCTTTATCAGACATTTTGTACAACAAAATTCCTAGACTTTGCAACTCTAAATAATGATACTTCAACATCTTCTAGTCAACAATTAGTACCCTGTTCTTCTCCTTTGCAGAGCCACAATTCCACCCTAGCATCAACAACAAACATTCACAGAAACATAAAGACAAGTCTGCCAGGATCATTTACATTTAACTCTTGCTCAGGAATCACATTTAATATAAACTATTAGTTGATATTTCTTAGCTATCATAGAAACCACTAACCGTTTCCAATGCCCTGAGAGGCAGGGCACTACATATAGTAGCCGTCTGTCAGGGCACTACATGTAGTGCCCTCGTCGGAGGAACTACGCGATTCAGAGCTCCGCTACGTAATACAAAAACTACAGTAGCTATGTTCTAAGGGTTATTATGACCATGTGAATAAAACACTCAGGTTTACTGGACTGACTGGCAAGTTGAAGGTCTTGCCCTAGTTGACTTCAGACAAGCTGGCTCATACCAACCTGCGAGGCTAGAATTACTGGCAAGTGTTTGTTCTTGACAAAGTCCTCAGTATAGACGGAATCAAGTAAGTCTCAAGTTGTGGTGTATGTAGTCTCATTTGAGTGTTCACAATTTTGGTTGAGATGATTTATTCAAAATATTTTATGATGATGCCCAGGGCATACTTGATTTAGGTGATATTTGTGACCTTCCAGTTGTTGCTGTGTGGCGTGGGGGAGGGGAGAGAATGGACAGGATATGACCTTTGAATGGGAAGTGATAGGCGCTAGCTTCATTAAAAAAAGGTGGAGGAGATGGGGCATGAGTGATATGCATCAGTTATTATTGAACAGGTGAAGGATGTGGACTCTTGTCACATGGTAATTGGCGAGCGAGCGTAGCGAGCGAGACACTTACAGGGGTAACACAATTGAAAATGGGGATGTTTGTTTATTTAGTTAGATATATGTATGGACGTACGTATGTCATTTGTGACTTTGAACCCGCGGTTGTTTGTGTTAGTTTGTTGTCGACCCCGTCCCAAATTGCACTAAACAGATCCTCTGGTTTATCGATCATACCGTATCACCCTAGAAATTGAATTGTTTACCGTTTTGAATTCTTTTGCGGGTGCAGTTCAAACTTGAAAACTTAAGGGACTTCCATTTCTATTCGAGTTAGTGGCGGTGGTAAGTCAATGCGATCTTTGTCATGGTTATAAGCCGTGCGCAACAGTATTTACTTGAAAATACATTGTCCATTATACTACTGCGAAGGTAAGTCTGTGTAGGTGCATGTCCAGTTGTGTCAAAGCATTGTGTGTTACAACCACTATTAGCTAAAGAATATCACAAAGAAAACTTTTAAATAACGTGTATTGTTTTGTTGTTGTTTTTTTCCTTCCAAGCAGTTGCAGAGAGTTGTTACTATGGCACTGAAATCCCTTTACCATGTATGCTATATTTAAAAACTGGACCTTATTTTCAGTAGCTTCAGTGTTAAAAGTCAAAATCATTCATATAAAAATAGTATAGTCTTTAGGCTCGCTCGCCATTTGTGCTCAAGCACATCACTAGTATATATAAGATATTTGATGATAGACATTAGGAGCACTTTTGCTTGGAAAGGGGTGGGAGGAGTTTGGGCATATCCGCCACCCTTAGGCTGCAAGACAAAAAAATATTTATAACTAGCAAGTACCCCACCTCATAGTGGCGCTTGACGTATTGCACAGTAAGAATGCAGGCATAAGTTATTTTTGTTCATTGTTATCATTCTCTACATCAGTTCCCTCTCCTGCTCTCTTTTTCCTGAACTATCTCGGCTTTTCTTATCCCCAACCTTTCCTTTCTTTCACCTTTCTTCTCAAATCATGGAGTCCCTTCTATTTCTTTGTCTCTCCTGCTTCTGAATCTTTCTGTCCTTCTATCATGATTGTGGACTTGGGCTTTGTGAAATGTTGCCTTCTTTTTCGTACTTTTTCCTTCCTTCTTGAAGCTTATGCCGCCTTTACTCAGTGATTTCACTACACCTCCTTCTCCTTGTCCATTCAACCCACTTTTTAGTGTACTATTAAGGGTGCTGCGACAACGCCCACGCACATATTCACAATAATTGGATTTTGGTTGCTAGGGATTACTAACTTTTTTCTTGGTGTTTGTAGAGCTCCAATTAAGTGTGGATCCTAAAGAGTACTGCTAATGGACTAACTAAATAAAAAGAACGGGCCTTGGGAGCCTGTTTCGTTCAAGTTACGAGCTCCTCAGCCTCAAGTATATAATCCACAACTCCTCTGCGGGTGCCGTCGCTGACGAGCCCATTCTTCGTCTACTGCTACATTTGTTGATTGTCTTCAAAACCTTCGTTGTACTTTTTCTCAATTCTGCTTTGTGTTGTCTAGTTGACTGTGCTGATTTGATCCTCGCGACAGCGCGCCCGAATTTTTTTCTTTCAAAAACAATTGCAACGAACATTTTGTAGCTAAGGTCATAGTCAGCCTGTGTACGAAATTTGGAGTCATTTCTACTCGTAGTTTCTGAGAAGAAACACAAAATAGACTCCAGGACTAAAAATTAGTCCACGCGATCTTTTGGCAGAGACTTGATTACTTTCAAACCACACCCACAACAGATTCAATTAATTCCCGCGGGAAAGTGAGTTCCAGGTGCTCTCTAACTTTCGGGCGCCTACCGGTTAGCAAACCAGTTATCTGGCCGCCTTTCCTTCTCGATGATAAGCCCTACTGAAACGAGTGTGAGGAGATTATTGTAGTCTAGTTAATAGTGTTTTTCTCGGCATGGTCAGGTAAGGGAAGCCTTTTATCAAGCTAGCTAGATGCATATTCAGTGTGTGTATGTACCTGTAATAGATTAGTGAACCATTTTTGCTGCTGGAAAACTCTACAGTTTCAGTTTGTGTACAGTTTTCTGTACTTAGCTATTCACTTCATTTGTTTATTCATCCTGCTACATCACAAAATATTCATCTATATTTAGCTGGCTATTTCAAAATATTTTTTATATAAAATAAGTATCATTATTATTATATACATTCATAAAAATTATCACTGGTCATCACAATACTGTAAAATAAAAAAATCATGAGGGATATTTCAGGAAGAAGTTTTGCACAAGAATACAAAATTAAAACTAGAGCACTGAAGTGCAAACCCTCAGCGCTAGTTAGAAAAAAAGAAAGGAAAAGGTAGGAAAGAAATAATAACAGTAGGAAAATAAGGCAAGAAGACAAAAGAAAAAAAAAAAAAAACAGGATGAAAAAAAAAAAATATCCTCGACGCGGATTCGAACCAGCAACTATTTGGTTAGGTACTTGCTCACTCAACGACTACGCAACGCAACACCTCACGCTGAACGCATGTAATTGTTAGCTATTTAAAAGTGATTTGCAACCTGCAAGCTGGCTCACGTGACAAGCACGTTTTTAAGGGGCGGTTCCCGCTGTAAGCCTACGATCGCACTGCTTTGGAAAGTCTCGCTTTTTTCTGGAATATGAAGTCCAAAATCAAAATTCTGGCATATTAAAGGGACTTACTTCGTGAAATACTGCTGTTTGATGCCGTTTTCAGAGCCTGGCTGGTTCCTACCTTCCAGAAGTGCCTGTTGACAGACAGAGTGACAGAACGAACTAGAGCACTGAAGTGCAAACCCTCAGCGCTAGTTAGCTAGTACGATAAAGAAGAGGAATGAATGAAAATAGGTAGGGAGAAAAGAAAAAGGAAGAAGAAAGAAAGAAAAACAGTACAGGAAAGAAAGAGGAAATGAAAGGAAAAGGTAGGAAAGAAATAAGAACAGTAGGAAGAGGAAAATAAGGCAAGGAGACAAAAGGAAATAGAAAAAAAAACAGGATGAAAAAAAAAGATGAAAAAAAAAAAAATATCGCCGACGAGGATTCGAACCAGAGACTATAAGAGTAGTACTTGCTCACTCAACAACTACGCAACGCAACACCTCACGCTGAATGCATGTAATTGTTAGCTATTTAAAAGTGATTTGCAACCTGCAAGCTGGCTCACGTGACAAGCACGTTTTTAAGGGGCGGTTCCCGCTGTAAGCCTACGATCGCACGGCTCTGGAAAGACTAGCTTTTTTCTGGAAAATGAAGTCCAAAATCAAAATTCTGGCACATTAAAGGAACTTACTTCGTGAAATACTGCTGTTTGATGCCGCTTTCAGAGCCTGGCTGGTTCCCTCCTTCCAGAAGTGGCCTGTTGACAGACAGAGTGACAGAACGAACGAACGAATGAATGACACTAGGACTACTGTAACCCTCTGGGCGCATGCGCGCTGAGGGTTAACTAGAGCACTGAAGTGCAAACCCTCAGCGCTAGTTAGCTAGTATGATAAAGAAGAGGAATGAATGAAAATAGGTAGGAAGAAAAGAAAAAGGAAGAAGAAAGAAAGAAAAACAGTACAGGAAAGAAAGAGGAAATGAAAGGAAAAGGTAGAAAAGAAATAAAAACAGTAGGAAGAGGAAAATAAGGCAAGAAGACAAAAGGAAAAAGAAAAAAAACAGGATGAAAAAAAAAGATGAAATAAAAAAAAATTACCGTCGACGAGGATTTGAACCAGAGACTATTAGGTTAGGTACTTGCTCACTGAACGACCACGCAACGCATCACCTCACGCTGAATGCATGTAATTGTTAGCTATTTATTAAAAGTGATTTGCAACCTGCAAGCTGGCTCACGTGACAAGCACGTTTTTTAAGGGGCAGTTCCCGCTGTAAGCCTACGATCGCACGGCTCTGAAAAGACTCGCTTTTTTCTGGAAAATGAAGTCCAAAATCAAAATTCTGGCATATTAAAGGAACTTACTTCGTGAAATACTGCTGTTTGATGCCGCTTTCAGAGCCTGGCTGGTTCCTACTTTCCAGAAGTGGCCTGTTGACAGACAGAGTGACAGAATGAATGAATGAATGAATGAATGAATGAATGACACTAGGACTACTGTAACCCTCTGGGCGCATGCGCGCTGAGGGTTAATGACACTAGGACTACTGTAACCCTCTGGGCGCATGCGCGCTGAGGGTTAATAATGGAGTCATTAGTGCGGTATTATTTACCTGTCAAAGCTTGGATACAATCTGGGAGCCAGTGTCAGCTCTAGGGAGAAACAATACTGATAAAGTAAGCCAAGAAATACAATATCAAACTGCTGCGCTCTTTACAAACTTATAGCGGGGGCGGGGCCTTCGGTTAGTTTATCAATTGGTAGGCGGGAAGCTTTGAATTACCCGCGCAAGCTAAGTTAGCGGTTGTTTTTACTAATGCGAGCATGGCGGATTTTTGTGGTTATTTGTCGTGCGGGTGCGCGCGCGTTGCTATGTCGCAGCACCCTTAATCACTTTCAACTGAATGGGACAACCTATCAAGGTATCACGGTGCTCTACCACCATACTATTTAAGTTCGTGAATTATTCATGAATACACACTGTTGATTGTTGTTACTGACACACAAGCATATTATTATATAGATTCTTTAATCCTAGAGAGTAATTACTATGTCATTATTATGAGTTTGAGTGCTGTAATTTTGAGTACTGCCTAACTGCATACTGCACTCCGATACTATTGAACTGTGATAGGTGCTGGAATCGAATGTTGTGCAAGCTTTTTACTAGAGTATCATATTTAGATAGTTTCTTCAAATGTTTTACTATGTATAAGGAGGTGCTTGGCCTTAATTACAATGTTGGTATAATTATTTAGTACACATTGATTTTGAAGAAATTTTTGAGAATTTTTTAATTTTTTTATTGTTCAGGACTTTATACAACAAGAGAAGAAGATCACATGTGCGGTAGACTATGCAGTCGAGTAAAAGTGGCTTGCAAGGGTAGGTGGATTCTAAATTAGGAAATCTTTTTGAAGGGGAAATTATATATGTATATTATAATATACTAGCAAGTACCCCGCCACACAGTGGCGCTTGACATATTGAAGTTATTTTGCTCAGTTATCATTCTCTACTATTGAGTACGGTTAATTAGTTTTCCTATCCTGCTCTCTTCATTTTAAACTATATAAGCTTTTCTTATCCCCATATTTCCTTTCTTTAGTTCTTTCTTCTTGAGTCATAGAATCCTTTGTCTAATTATCCTGTTTCTGAATCTCTGTCCTACCATCATGATTGTGGACTTAAGCTCCATGAAACTTTTGAAACCTACACCGCCTTCCCTCATCTATTCCACCCACTTTTTAGTAACAATTAATCACTCTACTGAATTTGATGACTCTTTACCCATTGAAGTAAGGATGATGCATTGCCAGACTGTTTAAGCTAATGGATTATTCATGAATACACACATGGTCATTGTTGTTATTTGACACACAAGCGTAATATTCAGGGATTCATTTAGAAATCAATTTAAGAGTGGGCGAGGTTGAGTTTGCGCTATCTAAAGGGTGACACAACTTTTGTGCAGAAAGGAGATGGGCATGATTTAAGCATTTCCCTTCACCTTAAATATTCACTTTTTAACTTCGCATTTTGCTTACGATATTTTAAGAATAAGGGGGAAAAATGGCTTCAAGGGGGCAAGCGTCTCCCCTGCCCTCCCTTAAATGAACCCCTGTTACTATATAGATATTGGTAAAAAAAAATTCAAAATTTTAATGAACAAGTCCGATCCGAATTTTTTTTTTTTTTTTGGGGGGGGGGGGGGGGGGAGGGAGGGGGGGAGAGTTCTCTTGTTGCAATATTTAATATTGTGAAGTATTATACTATTTTAACCCACATGGCTGAGGTGTCTTTTGTTACATATAAAATCTTGTAATAGACTGAAAAACTGTGTGACGAATAGTTGATTGTAACTTTGAGCTGACATTTGAAGTCGATTGTATCATTCATGTGAGAATTATTTTGCTTGGAGTAACAGACACGTGCTGTGTGTATTTACTTAGACACACCCTTTTTCTAAACATTCTACTGTGATGCACATGCTTGTATGAGAATGTATATATGCATTGATCAATGTTTCCTGCATGATTTTATGGTCGTAATATTCATAGAATTAAACATTAGCTGTGCTATATTTTCCCCAAATTTCAAGGGGGGGATTCGGGATCCTAGGTTTAACCCCCTCGGTATGTTATAAATAAGTTGTGCTGAAATAGAAGCTAGCATAAGGCAATTGTATGGGTGCACAATCTATGCTATTATCCTATTATTTGCATAGGCTACAACAACTAGTGGAGTGAGATGATGTAAAATCTAAACTGCTGGAGCTGTTACTTTTGCATCTGATATCAGAGGCAGAAGGAGTGGTGAAGAAATCTAATCAACGAAATATCCTTATTGGAAGTGGCAGTAGCAAAGGTACGTAAATGATTGGTAGAACAAGAGTATGGATTGGGTAAAGCGAGAGTGTGGACTGGGTAAAGCAAGAGTATGGACTGGGTAAAGCAAGAGTGTGGATTGGGTAAAGTGAGAGTATAGATTGGGTAAAGCAAGAGTATGGACTGGGTATAGCAAGAGTGTGGATTGGGTAAAGTGAGAGTATAGATTGGGTAAAGCAAGAGTATGGACTGGGTAAAGCAAGAGTGTGGATTGGGTAAAGCGAGAGTGTGGACTGGGTAAAGCAAGAGTGTGGATTGGGTAAAGCGAGAGTGTGGACTGGGTAAAGCAAGAGTATGGACTGGGTAAAGCAAGAGTGTGGATTGGGTAAAGTGAGAGTATAGATTGGGTAAAGCAAGAGTATGGACTGGGTAAAGCAAGAGTGTGGATTGGGTAAAGTGAGAGTATAGATTGGGTAAAGTGAGTGTATGGATTGGGTAAAGTGAGAGTATGGACTGGGTAAAGTGAGAGTATGGACTGGGTAAAGTGAGAGTATGGACTGGGTAAAGTGAGAGTATTGATTGGGTAAAGCGAGAGTATGGACTGGGTAAAGTGAGAGTATGGACTGGGTAAAGTGAGAGTATTGATTGGGTAAAGCGAGAGTATGGATTGGGTAAAGTGAGAGTATGGACTGGGTAAAGTGAGAGTATTGATTGGGTAAAGCGAGAGTATTGATTGGGTAAAGCGAGAGTATTGATTGGGTAAAGCGAGAGCGGTATACCATGAATAACGTGATTAAGGTAAATAGATTGTATTGGGTTTATATAAAGAGTGAAGCATTATTTAGGAGAAAAACATACAGTGAATAAACTGGAAATATTATAGATTGAATATAGTTGCCATCCAACCCAGTTTTACTGACATTCTCCTAGTTAATTTTTTTCCTGAAGTCTACCTAGGAACTATTCAAGCTTTTCCAGTTTCTCGCACTTTTAAAGCACAATAGTAGATCATTCAATAATTACAAAATTTGAGTTGAATTGGCAGCAATTGAGATATTTGTCTTTTTGATCATAATTTTATATACATTTAGTGGGTGTGGCCAACCCTGCATTTAGATTCTGAGGAGTTGGCTAGTATTGGTAAATGTTGTGAATTTAGTTTAAAAGCGTGTTATTATTGATTAGGTAAGGGATACCTTATTTAGTAAGAGATACCATGTATTTGGTAAGGTAATTTATTGATTTGGTAAAGGGTAGCATGAACTAGCTGATGCAGCCATTGGCACAGAATGCCTACTGCTGACATTTTTTTATTTTTTTCGTCATGTTTCCCCCCCCCCCCCATCTATATTACAGTTGAATCTTTTTGGGTGTTGATCAAATTTAAAGCTCGAGTTGAAAAATGTTTGCATGCATGCATTATGCTTTTATAAATACTTATAATTTAATTTTTTAATGGTGAAATTTGTTACGATTTGTGTGACTAAGTATTATGGTGCATCCTAGTTGTTATTGACATTGTTTGTGTATTGTAGATGGAGTGACCAGGTTAACATTTAAGGAAACAAACAATTGAATTTTTAATTAATTTCAGACATTTCAAGTTTTAATTCATTTCATTTTAACATTACCTTTTATTGTTAAATTGATATTAAAATTTTTTTATTATATCAAAATGAATTAAAAAGAAGTTTTGAATGTGGTTATTCATGGTTGTCAATGTGGGTTAATGTAAAGGTTCCGGACATATTAAATTAGTTACCAAGAAAGTTGCAGCCTTATCAAGGTGGTTTGTAGAAAGTTACAGACTTGTCAAGGTGGTTGCCAAAAAGGTGCAGACTTTTTCAATGCGGTTTGCAAAACGGTACAGACTTGTCATGTTGTTTCCAGAAAGTTACAGACTTGTCAAGGTGTTTAACAATTGAGTTTTCAGCCAGGTTTGCAAGGTTTGTAAGCTACCTTGTCAACAAGGCAGTTCCACTGGGTCGTATCCCTAAGGAACTTATCTTATGATTGTGTGTCCTATAATTGTTCTCCCAGCCTCAAACTTACGAATCTTTACTTTGTTGTCATTCTTTATTTATTTGTTTTTTGAGTTATAATCACACTTAGTTGGAAATTTGTATATTACGTGCCATTAAAATCACGTGATTTAAAAATTTGTTTCTTAACCCTCTCGTTCCCAAATTGTTTGGACGCGCGCGGAAAAATCTAATCTTCCACCGCGGAATAGTGCATTACCGTTTTATTTTTTTAACTCGATGCTGGCTGGGAAAACCCCATAGCAACCATATATCACTAAATAGACCAAGAGTTTGGGATTCCCCTCATTTTTTGATTGAGAAAATTGAATAATATTTAAGCCATCTACTAATATTTCAAAAAAAAAAATTTTTTTCCCCCAAATAATCCACTTTTCACATCAATAAAAAAATAAAATAAAATAGAAATAATATTGTTTGATGCATTTTATACCAATATTATATTAGTTCAACAATAAAATATGTTGTTTGTTGTGTGTGGTGCTGATTGTGATCATGTAGGAGACATCTATGAGTGTCCACAAGGAACGTATGCCATCGGACGTCGAGCTCCACTACAAAACAATTTCATATACATAAAAACACAAACAACAAAGATATTTGTAATACAAACAACAAATTATTCATGATCCTATATAATTGCAACTTTATGATGTATTGTATGCGGTTTCATACAGGATTTTTGTTTGGGGTGGGGCTCCGAGTGTACTTCGCCACACCCATTTTTTTGAACCTACACTACTTTGATGCACATCTTTGCATACGAGTCTATACTTCACACTGATGATCAGTGTTCGGTCCTATGCACTAAAGGCTCAGTTATGATAGGAACATAATGGGATACAATATCAGACTAAAAATAAATGCTTCCTAAATGTTCATTTCTATTCAACTCCCAAAATTCTAGGGGGGAACCCAGCGTTAGCCTCCCACTGTATGTATACTCCACACTGTACATGAGAGAAACATGTATTGAGAAAGTGTACTTTGAAAATGAAAAGCAGTACAAGCACACACGTGGAATTCAACTTACCCGGCATGGATGGTGTCACAGACTGAACGATCCCTCCCATAGGATCCGGAACCTCCACACAATACCAAAAAAACACAAGACAACAATGACATTTGTAACATAACTGCTGGCCTCGCTGAATTGAGCCCCCCCTCCCCCGTCATTAGTTTTCACTGACATTCTTGTACCATAACCCCCCCCTCCCCCGTCATTACTTTTCACTGACATTCTTGTACCATAACCCCCCCTCCCCCGTCATTACTTTTCACTGACATTCTTGTACCATAACCCCCCCTCCCCCGTCATTACTTTTCACTGACATTCTTGTACCATAACCCCCCCTCCCCCGTCATTACTTTTCACTGACATTCTTGTACCATAACCCCCCCTCCCCCGTCATTACTTTTCACTGACATTCTTGTACCATAATCCCCCCAGCCCTAGCTGGACACCCAAATATCAGTAAGTTGAAATGAAATTCAACTTACTTGGCATGGATGATGTCACAGACCGAAAAAGACCGAGTTCGTTCTCTCTCAGGTTGGATCCGGAAGTGCCACATACTGTTTGTTCATGGTTGCTCTCTCTCTCTTTCCACAAATGCACGCACACACATACACATACACACACACACACAAGAAAAAAGAAGCTACAGGTGAATACAGATCATAAAAATAAATGTATAATTTATTATACATAAATTGACTGGTGCACACACACACACACACACACACACATGAAATTCAACTTACATGGGCATAGTAGTCACGATCCAAAAAGATCCAGAGTTCCCTCCCAGGTTGTATACGGAAGTGCCACATACTGTTTGTCCACGGATGCTCTCTCTCATTCCACAAATTCACACACACACATACACACACACTAGAAAAAAAAAGATACAGGTGAATACAGATCATAAAAATAAATGTATAATATAAATTGACTGGTGTACACACACACACATACATGAAATTCAACTTACATGGGCATAGTAGCCCCGATTGGAAAAGCCCCCCCCCCCCCCCCCCCCGAGTTCGTTCCCTCCCCGGTTAGATCTGGAAGCGCCAGAATAACATTTCAACTCCACGCACACACATATACATCGAGTGTGAAGCTCCACTACAACACCACAAAAACACAGACAACGACAACGACAATAACAATACATATTACAACTTTTGGGATGTTCAGGGGGGGGGGGGAGGAGCAGCCACAAATATCAAAGTCTGTGGTCCTTCACACAAAAGATTATGGAATATCAATGGGTGTGTTGTCATCTTTCTTCCACTCTCCCCCTACCTCATCCACCCGACTCTTGTTCTTCGATTCCCGCCTTCTCCGACCGCGAGGACGTCCAGAACTCGGAGCAGGAGGAGCCACTTCCTCTTCTTCATCACTGGAACCTGCTGCCTATTCGTGTTTCATCATTGGAAGACTCAGGTCCGGTATCCTCTCCTTCATGACTGGAAGACTCTGCTCCTGTCGCCTCATCTGCGTAATCGGGTCGGTGACTGCATTCACATCTGGTCCTAGTAGTATATGTGGTAAAAAAATTATTTTTAATTTTTTTGAAAATTTGAATTTGTTCAAAAAACCACAAGCCACTTTCAAATCTCAAAACTCAATGAAATATATATATATTATAGCTAAACAGCTTACTCTATCTCAATATAGCTATAAACAAGTCCTTTCCACAACAGAAGCTTGCTATTTTTCAAGAGAAAGACAAGAGAAAGACAAGCTTACCTCGATCATCTTCTTGACTCCCATTTTCAGTATCAGAGTTGACGGGGTCTGGTCCACCAACCCTGATACAGGGCCTCCTATAGCCCTAGATGTCGTCTCCCTTCTCTCCGCTTGATCCTGAGTCGCTAGAGTCAGCATCAAGCAAGTCTAAAACTTGCACCGCATTGTAATTTCTAGACGCCATCTTCCAAAAAATGACTTTGAAAAAAAATTTTTTTTGCATAGTTACCGGGGTCACACGACACGCTCACTTTTATCCTATGATGTAATAAGCATTACCTAAGACTGTACGTAATAGGGAGGTCCCCAGTTGAACTGGCGATTTTATAAAAAATGGAGAAGACAGTAAGTCAAACCGCAAAGTCTTGGTCGGCAAAGAAGCAGTTGTTTCAATGTGTTATGGAAGGCTACTGAGCTCAAGCAATTTTTCGCTGCTTCTACAAAGCTCTGGAGATGACTGGATCCATAAATGAAGCTGCTGTGAAGAAGGTAACTTTTTTTAAAATTCGACGGAGAACCGATGTTTTTTTTTTTTGCCGAGGAAGAAATAAACGCAACTGCTGTGGGGTACTGTCGAAGCAGTCCTGGCTGAAAGCTATTTTAGATGCTTCTCCAATGCATTGGGCACCTGTGTATGCAATCTGAAGGTTCTAGCTATAATGTAACTATTTTAAAAAATTCGGAGAAGCCAACCGGTCTTCACCCGCTTTAAAGCGGGATTGGGAACGAAAGGGTTAAAGTGGGAGCTTTATGCTTGCTATTAATAAACACAACAACACACAATTTTTGTGTTTGGGGGAGGGGCATATTTTCACTCAAGGGATAATTATAACATAGAAGTGTTTTTTTTTTAGTTGCCATAATCCCTAATAGAGTATGGGTAAAGGGTATTTAGCAGTCAAGTCTAAAGAGATTAAAAATGGGTAAAGGGTATTTGAAGCTGCAGGCAAGGCAATGAACTTTGGTAAAGGGTTTTTAGCTGGAGCGCTTCGGCACCTTCCGCTACCACTTAATGAATAACCACAAGAGGCCACCATGGTGCTCAGCACCAGAGCTTACAGCCCACTACCAGTATTCATACCACAAGTGGCAGCGAAAAGGTGCCCGAAGCGGGTGTTATTGGAGAGGCGGCGGTTATGGGTTAAAGTTCGCACTCGCAGCATCCCAAACTCCTGATTTGAATCAACACTCGATAGACCCACTAGCGTCAGCCCTCGACTTGAAGAAAAGGTGAGCAGTAGTGGTCAAATGTTGGATGGCATCTCTATTCTTCGTGGTTGTCTTGCAAATTCGCACCCTTTCAGAAAGACAAGCTTATAAGCTTTCCTAGTGAGCTGGCTACATAGGTTGGGCCTGTTTGATACAGAAGGGGTGAAACACTGGGGCTTTACCTCCCCCTCCCCCTCCCTCAACCCTCTTTACCCACCAGAAATGGAGCTTCTTTAATCTATACAGTGGTAAGGCAGGATTTAAAAAAGGGGGGGGGGTTACTTTTCTGTCACCCCCAAACCATGCCCAAACCAATGAAGCACAAGCATGAAGTATTGAAGACCTACTTCAGTTGAATGTAGGCTATGAGTATAATTAATTTGAAAGGAGGGGTTACCAGTAACCTGCTGAAGCCCCCTGCCTACGCCCCTGCTATATAATTCTCCTACTCGACTACTTATTTTACATAAGCTGTAATTTTGTGCACTATAGTATTCAAACATGTTGGGACTGAAAGGTGTCCGGATAATTGAAATGTTCAAATAGCTGGACAAAATATTGAAGTTTAGATAACTGACATCCTACTGTACTTAAAATGAAAGAAATTTACTACATTTACCATTGTGTGCTCTTGTTTTACTGTTCAATTGCATCCAAATATTCATATGGGTAGTCGGTAAAGGGATATTGATCTAGAAACTCTAATTACTCATATAATGCACTAAATTGGACAATGAGATATTTTACTCTTACGGTTTATCCATATGATTGCTGCATGTGTACACATTTCAAAGCATACAACTGGTATAGTGCCTATGGTATATAGTGTCTGGACTTATTTGGAGAAGCGACCCATTTCAGGCAGGTTGGGGAAGGCTTGAGTAATACAGTGTGTGGCATGCAAGAGGCAGTTCATGAATAGAAATAAATATTTCATACACATTGTTGTAGTGGATAGGCTGGAACCTAAGCCTGAGAGCAAAGCTAACCAATTGCGATTTCTAATATACTATTTCATCTCCCACAATTTGAATCAGATTGTTTTTAAGCCTGCTATCTCTGGCATTGTAGTATTTTTAACAGACGTTCGCTTCTACTGATGATATCTGGTGGACATACGCTGAGGGTTCGCACCTCCTGGTGCTTCATTAACGTAGTTTGGCTAAAAAAATGGCTGTAGCTGTAGTAACTGAATGTAGCTAAAAAAGATGTTTATTATCTATACCTTAAAAAACTTGCTTGTCATGTGAGCCAGCTTGCAGGTTGCAAATCACTTCATACTAGCTAGCTAGTGCTGAGGGTTTGCACTTCAGTGCTCTAGTTTTTCTTTATTTTCCTCTTCCTACTGTTTTTATTGCTTTCCTACCTTTTCCTTTCATTTCCTCTTTCTTTCGTGTACTGTTTTTCTTTCTTTCTTCTTCCTTTTTCTTTTCTTCCTACCGTTTTTCATTCATTCCTCTTTCTTTTGTCCCTCTTCATTGTCTTTTTCTCTTTCCTGCCTCTCTTCATGCCACTTCTCTTTTATTTTTGTTTCTACACTTTTCCTTTGTTATTATTTTCTTTATCATACTAGCTAACTAGCGCTGAGGGTTTGCACTTCAGTGCTCTAGTTAACCCTCAGTGCGCATGCGCCTGAGGGTATATAGTAGTCAACCTGTCATTCAGTCAACAGGGGATCTCGAAGAATCTAAGCCTGAGAGCAAAGCTAACGAATTGCGATTTCTAATATTGATATTTATACTATTTCATCTCCCACAATTTGAATCAGATTGTTTCACTTTCATCTTAAGCCTGCTATCTCTGGCATTGTAGTATTTGTGGTTCCAGTTAACTGTGAACTGAATTTAAACAATTATAATATATGAATTTCAAGAGCTTCCAATAAGTTCGCAAAGAGCAATATTCACTTAGAAGAACAAAAACCCTGGAACTAAAAACAAACTCAGAAACATTAACTTTGATCTCAATTAAAAAAAAAAGGATTTACCTGTGACTTTTCTTATTATTTTCCTGAATGCTCCAATTCATTAGTTTAGTTTTAACTTCTTAAAATTGTTATTTTTTTTTGTGGCCACAAGTGTGCTAATTGGCTAGTCAGAATATGTCAGACTTCTCTACTCTGTAACTTTTTTTTATGTATGGATAATGTCATAGCATTCATTATATATAGTTGACTAAAGTTAGATTTTTAGAATTTGGACTAATTGTAGTGATGCCTAGTCTCGCATAGCCACACCCTTTACCATCCTTTACCTGCTACATGGGGGAGGAAAGGGAACACTGCCATTGACTCAGCAGTTCTAGCTCCACCCGGAAGTTGGTGGAGGTAACTAAGGCTTTGGCACTATGAATAACATTAGCAGTATCACAACTGTAACCACTCTTCCTGCGAGCTGCAATTTCGCGCATGGACAGTGGTGAGTATCTCTGCGAGACTGCATTAGATGCTGTGCACAAATATTTGGCCGTCTGGGTTACTTGTGTCTAATGAAAGAATGAATACATTTTAACTGCAAAGACAGCATTGATCCATTTTCTGAGTAAAAGTTTATGCGGTGCAAGTTTCTCCTTTACCGTACGCGGTCACTTATGTTATTCATAGTGCTAAAGCCTAATTACCTCCACCAACTTTTGGGTGGAACTAGAACCGCTGAGTCAATGGCAGTGTTTCAGACCCTTTCCTCCACCCGCATAGCGGGTAAAGGGTGGTAAAGGGTCTGGCTACGTGAGACTAAGTGATGCCTTGCTCTTCCTGCAAAGCTTTTTTGATTGTTTTTTTTTTGTGCTATAATTGATGATACTTTTTTTTGTTATCATATTAATATACAGCAGATAGAAGTAACTACCAACTGCTATATACCCAATGCTACTCAAATAAGTCAAAGCTTTAGACACGTAGTCTACAAGAATGTTTTCTGTGGGGAGTGACTACATTCTGAAGGATACTGATGTCCCACGTCTGGTGAAGTGTCTGGTATCAAATAGTCACATATGGGAGGTGCTTGGATTAGCATTGGGTTTGCCACAAAGTGTAAGAGAACAATGCAGAAGAGGCAGGAGCATTCTGTCTCTGGAAATGATTCTCTCTGAGTGGGTGGAAGGTCAAGGTTTGCAGCCAGCTTCACTGGGTCAGTTAGTGAAGGCTCTTGCTGGCGGTATCGTGGGGCATGGACGACTAGCAAGGGACCTGATATCAGAGTTCAACAAAGTTTTGGAGGAAGAAGATCCACCCTCACTGCCTGAGGGTAATCGTTCACATGAATTAGCTGCAGCAGCTTTAGGCCGTGAGTTAAGATATTCTTTTGAGTGTACACTTTTATATTGTCTTCAAGTAGCTTTTAATGGAAATAATATAGTTAGTTTATATTGGTTATTAAAAGAGTATCAGTCTTACCATGGTGTATCAATCCATCTATCCGTCAAAATAGAGTCTCTGATATTTGGTTTAAAACTATAGATTCTGACATGATTGTAGTGAGTGTAAGGTATTAAATTCCCCAGGAGTTTAATCATTCAAATAGATACAACTTGCTTAAGACAAAGGATAAATAGAACTGATTATTAAGCTGCAGCAAATTAGTTAAAAGGTGATGCAAAGATAAGAACCACCGTAATTGCTAAGCACATCACAATTTACACCTACAGTTTTCCTAGCCAACTGCCTGCTTATTAGTACCACAAGATTAAACACGGTTCCCTCATCTACAGTAGTCATCATGAAACCCAACTGCATAGGTAGTAACGGGAAAAAATGGCCTTTTGATTTACAATTTTCCCTAAGATTTTTGAGACCCATATTTATAAATTTTTATAATTGTGGTTGAATTCATAAAAAGTACAAATATTATATTAGAGAATTAAGCACATTAATCCAACAAATATTAAAGCTTTAACCTTACATTTCAATTTCTTACTGAGTGTCCCAGCACTTTCGGCAGAAAGTTGAACTGATAGGCAAAGTTTTAATTGGCGAGTGAGTGATGTGAGCGAGACACTGTACAGGGTGTTAAATTGAAAATCGGGGATATTTGCTTGTATCTATGTGTGGACATACATATATCATTTTGTACTTTGACCCTCACATTTCTGTGTTTGCTTGGTAGTCGACTGTGACGGTTTCTGCCCCACCCTTAGCTACTAGAGCCATCGTCACACTTATCCGAGCCTAGCTAGCCCTGGTCAACAAGTGTAGAGTTAAATTTTAATTGACGATAAGATATGGAACAATCGAAAATAAAGCTATTCTAACCTCTGCTAGACTGAGCTATTGACAAAAACCAAGGTAAGATAGAGTCAAGATTAGCAGTAAACAACTTATTAACACCTGACGTGTGAATAAACAATTCAACGGTTCATTAAACATGAATGGTTGCTGTTGGCTACTGTTGTTTATCCTCACAAACGTCCTGGATTCGAGGATTTCCTGTCAGGACTGCTGTCTCCAGCTCACCTGGGGGGCTAATTCTGCTGGTGAAGAATCTTCACTGCATACAAAAATGACGAAAAAACATCCACGGTTAGATACTAATGAATTAGCATCTGACATTGAGTGCCACGTGAGAGAAGTGCTTAGCAAACACAATGTGAAAAATATTGCTGATTTGCAGAGGAAAAGTTCAATTTATATCAGAGATACTGGTGGACAGATAGAATTTCAAGAAAGCCTCTCCCTTCTGATCTTCGGCCCATCCATTTTTATCTTTGTCTTGAAAACGAATATAGATATCTATGCAAAAAACACAATCCAGTACAGATTGCCCAATAAAGAAGTAATCAATCAATATACATCTACAATTTCTACAATGGATGCTCTCATTCAATTCCTAACCAGTGTTTCTGCCATACACATCACTGAAGAAGGTGTATTTCAGGTAGATGGTACTTCTGTGTGTCACAAGCCTATGGTCTTTATAGTAGGTACACACATTGATAAACTTGGCTCAGAGGCTCAGTCTATTCTTGGTAACATTAATGGTGCCTTGTACGAAATGATTCATGAAGACAAGAATGTTTTCAGAATGAGTTCTGTAACTTTGTTAAAGAGAACGTGAGGCTCTTTAATAATTACATCTGATATTCCTTTGACATTGTAGTGTTGAATTATTCCTACTCTGAAATGTAGGAAGTGGAGAAGAGAGTCAATCTCCCTATCTTCGATATTGAACTTTGCTGCTAACCTCTTGAATTGATCCATGGATAGAACAGTCTCATTGATGTTCTGTAATTCAAGGCAAAAAAGGAGGAAGCTCACTCAGAACTCTACTGAAAACTCGTCTCTATCTTTGATATATTGATTGATGTCAGAGCGAAGACGTTTAAAACCTGGATCATCTTCACAAGTATTGTTTACCTCATACATTACTTTCTTAAGGAACGGTTTGCTAAACAAATCGAATGGTCGAATTTTCTTTCAGGGTCTATTTCAATGAGTGAACAAGAAAGCTTTTGCAAGAACGGTATTTTAGAAGTGTGTGCTTTTGAGAACCTTTTGAGCAAGGAAGATCAGATTACACCGCAACAGTTCCTTTTGTTTCTTCGTCACCTTCGTGTAGCAGTTCCTTTCACAGACAGGAGTGGATTGCAGAAATATTTCATTCCTTTTATTTTAAACCATGTTCCGAAGTCTCCATCAGAAAGAGTTGACACTGGTATTGCCTGTCTTGCTATCATTTTCAAGCTTGGTCACTGTCCTAAAGGTCTGTTTGGTGTGCTCATTTCGTACCTCCTATGTCCAGAAGGAAACCAGAAGTTCACGTTTGACTTGTTAGAAGATCACATATATCAAGACCAGGTATCTTTACTTGTGAGTTCCTCTGAAGATGTTGACCAAATCTGCCTCAGAAGTTGCACTTCTCACCTGGAAGTTAGTGTAGTCTTAGAAAACTATCCTCCTTCCAGTAACTCCGCAGAGTATGCCCCTAGGGCAACTACTCCTAATGAAGTCTGTAACAACATTCGAGTAATGTTAGATAATTGTATTAAACTGTCACTAAACAAGCTTCACTACAGCTGTGACAAAGTGGGCACTGCATTTAGTTTGACATGCCCTAAGAATTGTGGCTCACTGCTTGAAGTAAAGAAGGGAAAACATTCTCTCTACAAGCGTTGCAGTAGACATGGAAAGCTGAATATTATTACCTTCAATAAACCATTACCTTCAATAAACCATGGATGTCCATGGTTTATTGAAGGTAAATAATAATACCTGTATAAATTTACATCAACTTATGTAAACTTGGTAAATTTGTTTGTAGGCAATTCTTCAACTTCACTATCATCACCAGCAAAAGTGGATTCTGCTCATATATCAAGTAAGTTTTGAATATATAGTTACAAATTATTCTTATTATTGTTGATTACAATTATCATAGGTAGAGCATCCAGAGAAAATGTCACTTCAGAGGATGGATTTCCACACCAGCAAGCATCCAGCACCAACAGTCCCATTGGAGTGGCTCAGTGTCCAAGATATTCTGCAGCTGTTGCTACACCAGGTAACTGGCTAGAAGTTAGTGGTTTAAGTGCTCTTCATTATTTGTTATAATTTTCAGGTCTTGAATTTTCTTTAAGAAATTTAACATTGCTAGAATGGATAGACAAAGATGGCCAGTTGCAGATTCTCAGAGTGAGAGATGAGATGAGTGCCAAGTGGGATGAGGTTGGAGATTTACTGGAACTAACTCCAGCTCGCTTACAAAGTATTGGTAGACAGCATCGTGGAGATGTCAGGCAGTGTTGTCGAGATGTACTAATAGACTGGATAAAAGATGGATCTCCTTATTATCCACCAACTTGGGATGGATTGATAAAATTGCTTGTACACTTAAAACTTAGCTCAATTGCAGATACCTTAAAACTAGCTCTAAAAAAGTCTTAAAATTTCTTTCCAATATTTCTTTTAATACTTTGATATGTATTTTTAAAAATCCCAATAGCTATACCTAAATGAGTTATGCTTAAGTTTGTTAATTAGCTAGCAGCATAACCAATTACTTGGGATACGTCAATAAATATATCATATTGGCCCTCATTAAGCAATGTATATCTGGTTGTCACTGTGTTGATTCAGGTTCTGACAAAATGCGAATATTTATCCAACAATATAACTTAAGTTAGACAGTCCTGAGTGCATGTACAACTCTAATGCATTGCAAAATTATAATGTCTCCATACCTCACAAACCTTTCTAATAGTAGCCTGCAATCACTACCACAAAGTACATACCTGACAGTAAATAAATGCAATGGAAATTTTTTTACCATAAGCAATAAACATCATATACTCCATCCATGTGCATTCTCTTGTATGTATTTTCTGTTCGCTGCAACTTTCCATGACACTACGCACCAGAAATGAGGTTTTGCTTCCTGTGGTAATGGCTAAGGAACTTCAGAGACATATTTGACTATAACGCTTTAAGTTACTTCCATTTATGTACCGCTTCACACCACTTAACAACTCTTTCATACTGGTTCTTCCCGCTGCTTCGCATGCTAAGCCAAGTTATTACACTTCCTTTACAATACAGAGACTGAGAAAGGATAACCACAGAAAAAATATAGTTTAAAGATTCAAGTCATTGTACTAATCGAGAATAGCTAGCAAACCAGATTCACCATACAGAATCAGAACTGATCCATATAAATATTAAGGTACAGCAGAAAATAAGGATTGCTACCAAGTAAAGAAGATGTAGCTAGGAAAGACATTGGGTGCCTCCATGTGATGATAAAGGAGAGCAAGCTTTTCATCCTTTAGCTTACTCATCATTCACAAATATAAGCCACTGACTCTGTAGGATCTAGTAGAATAACAATATCATCACTTTAAGAGGCAAATTTGCAGAAAAATGTACTCATTTGAAGTAGAACTTTCATCTGTGTCTTAGTCTGGCATAGGCAAAGGGTCTAGAGTGACTATCTATGTGTGAACTACCTTCATTTAAATGAAAACAATCCATCACTTCTTCTTTCAGAAGTAAACCCTCTGCAGGAGCAGATAGAATCAAGGCGGACATATTCTAACTCATTACTACTGTTTGGGAGTCTTGCATAGCCAAACAAACACCATGAACGTATATCATTTATCGTTAACTTTATTCATTATCATTTCTTGTCTGTTTTGAGCATGCTCATTCTGGTTTTTGTGAACACCTCCTTTCTCAGAATTGTTAGTTTGTCTTAGAATCAATTGAGCTTAGCCGTTGTGCATAACTGCATCTTAGGTGAACAGCCTAGGTGGTCCTTCAGAAAGTGGAGCTTGGGATTTACAACCCCATTTTCAACTACGACGCTCTACAATAAAGATGATCTTTATTGTAATATATAGCTATACAGCTTTGCCAGCCAAACTCCTTACCTAATCAGAAGGGACTGGTTACTGTACCACCTGTTATGGTACCTTTCCCCAGGATTCCAGAAGAATGCATAAATGTACATTTTTTGCGTAACATCTAATCGAGTGTGGGTGTCCACAAAGTGTGTGTATGTACAATTATTTTTAGCTAGTGAAAAGTGTCCTGGAAAATGAAGAGTTCCAGTGCACATCCACACCCTTGCTTCCTTCTTGCCTACAGGTCTGATTTATTGTACATTCACTTGTGTTGAATAGGACCTGGAGAGGGCAGTTTGCATCAGCCTCACAGTGAACTCCTGGGACGACTGACAGCTACCAGAAGATATGACAAAGTTAGGGATGACAGCTACCAACATGGACTGCAGGTGTGCACTTACTTCAGTTCGACTGACCAGATCATTGAGCAGACCTTTGCAAGCTACATTCTGGCTACATCAGTAGAAGATAGAAAAAAAGCAGAAGCAATAGTTTTGTTGGTGCTCTTCCAGATTTACCAACAGTAACAAGTTAGCATACTCAGTCTGAAGCTGGCAGTCAGTCTAGCTACAAACATGAGCCATGTCACATAGTCCACCAGTGCAGTTATTGCCAGATAAGATGATGTTTGGCAAAAGTGCACTCAAGTTAGGGCTAGAT
>WLWD01000762.1_pt1 | contig 27449 bp, 13 predicted proteins | sample 6712731 | NCBI WGS metagenome assembly WLWD01 (sample SAMN12718690, study PRJNA576275) | sponge metagenome | isolation source: marine sponge | host: Mycale hentscheli | place: New Zealand: South Island, Marlborough, Capsize Point | collected 2014-11-01
TGTAGTTTTTGTATTGTGACAGGAGGGACTTTAAATATCTTAGGTCCTTCAGGTAGGGATTCTAATGTAGTGCCCCCGCCTTCAGGGCAGGGCTTCTATATGTAGAGTACCTCCAATTGTGTTGTTAGGAACTGTTGCTTGGTTCTAAATTAGTTATGCGCTGCACGGCAGTCGTTAACTACTGTTCTTAGGGTTCCTCAGGCCCTAAGTGTAGCGCCCTCGCTGCGCTCAGTACGCTACAATCAATAGCCTTCAGGGACCCTAAATACAGTAGTTCCCTCCAAAGCAGCGCCTAACTATTATTTAATATATTATAGAGAATAGAATTACTGAATTTGTACATGAGTTTAGTAGTGACTATGAGAATATGGGAATCTAATACGACTTTATCACACATTGACGAGACGGAAATAGTGAAGCCAAAAATAGGAAAAAAAATAAATAATAGGAAAAAATAATAATTGCATAAAAAACGTCCCAAATCTCTGCATATTATATGAAACATACGTACATGTGCAGATCTAATTATTAATTATTTGTCTAATATACAGAAACATAATAAATGACAGGCAAAGGACATTATAATTTACAATATAAAAAAAGTTTGACTATAAAAATATAAACAAAAAACTGTAAAACGACGTTCAAAAGTTGGAATCTACATTTTGTGAAAAGTTACTTTAATTGATCTATGGTCAGAAATTTCTTTTCGTGTATTTTGGGCATCGTAATAATATGCTGGATTGTTCACACTTGGTACTGGGCTATGGCTTGCCCTTACATCAGTACTCACCAGCACATTATCATAGCAATCATCCTGTATAGTATTGGTATACATGCGTGGATATAGCAACTGACTGTAATTAGTCATCATTTGACCTTGGGGACTAAAGCTCATTGGGTAGCAATTGAAGTCACCAACGGCAAATAAATATTGATCTGACCAATTCTGGAACAAGCCATACAAGGCATCTTGCTCCCGGTCATTGATTACTTTCTGGCTAACACTATCGGTAATCTTTGATTTCCTTGCTCGAAAATGGAAATTTATGGCTGTCATGGACTTAGCATTATGCTTGAAATCTAAATGATGTAGTTCTCTATTAAACGGGTCATGTTTATAACCACGTGACAGCACATCACTTATAGAGGTGTTTTTCCATAGAAACACACTATATTCCTTGACTACACCAGTAGTATTCACTACATAAGAATCTGCTGACCACTCATCAGTTGTAGTACTTAATTGATTTGCAAGTAATCCTCCAGCAGTTTCAGTTGATACCTCTTGGAGCGCTATGATATCACAGTTTAAACTCCTGATAGTGTTAGCAACAGCCTGAAACTTCTGTGGGTTACTCGTTTCGGATAACTTCTGAACATTCCAGGAGCATAAGGTGAGAGTAGTGCTGGTGAGAGTAGTGCTGGTGAGACTAATTGAGCCCATTTGTTGTGAAAGGTTATCCACGAGTGAGCTTGCCTGTTACACATTATGGGATAACATTAGATGTTGTATCTCTTCAATCAATTTAAATAAAAAATAGTTAAATTTTCCAAAATAATTTCAGTATGAACAAAATAATAATAATAGAGTGGGGGATGAGGCATGTACAGAAAAGTGCCAATTGAGACCGTCTATGGGATATTGCCGGAATGACAGAAACAACCACAACACATAATAATTGAGTACAATTTTTCCTGCAATAACTGATTAAATATTCTTTTTTAAATGTTATCTAACACGTGAGCAGTAACTAAGCCTTTTTTATTTACAACATAATTATGAATTTCACTCACCATTATATCCACCTTTAAAATTAGTAACCTTCAAAGATTGTAAAATGCTAACTAGAGAAATGAAGCAGTCTGGACTCAGAGCTCCTTTTAAATAACACAATTACATCCTGTCACTAATGGTATTCATACTATATTAAACACTATGAATATATTTAAATGCTTGCATGCAAGCATAAATCATTTACTGTACCTCTGGTTATTGAAGGAAGTTCAGATGAGGACCAACTTCCACACGTGTGGTGAAAATAAATTCGTGATTGGTAGACTAATTAAATATTAGCTATACTATAAATAGAGCTTTGTGTGTATGTGTGAGGGGGGGGGGGTGAGAGAGAGAGAATGGGGCAGTGGAAATAGCAAACTAATAATTAATAAATCATTTATGTAACTCCAAAGTCCAATATTCGTGCTAAGAGTAATGTAGTGTGAGTAGGACTGAAGAGAATAGAGCGTGTGTGTACGTAGTTAGTGGTTTGATCAGGAAAATTGCCAGATAAGTTAGTAAACTTCTTTATTATAATGTGGTAAATTGCCTGAAGCATCAAGAATTGAAAAACTGCATTAAATTGTGTTAGAGAGAGGGAGTTGTTTATCTGATCACAAACACACTAATCTAGCCAAGACTCTCATTATTAAACGAGCCCTTAAAGTATAAAAGTGAAATGCAACAAATGTAGCAAAATTAGAGTTTTGTAGTCAGTTTAACTACAAGGAGGAGTAGAGGCAGTTCATTGGAATACTGCAAATAGGGCACTATTATAGAATGACTAGGAAGATAAATATATGAGTATTAACTCGCCTTGTTGAATGGAAAATGCAATTTAATTGAGTCTACGACTTGTGAACATGTATATTTAGCTGTGTGGTTACACATGTAGAGCAGCCCCACCCATACCCTACTTTATTAAAAACCAATCCCCCCCCCCCTACCCCTAACCTACTGGCTTACAGGTTGGGTGATAACTGCCCCCAAACCCTTCTGGTTCTTACACCAATGTAATAGTATGATTAATACACTTAGATTGCTAGTACATTTTATTGTTACTTTGTTATGTGTTAATAGCTAATATATTAGGTGTGATTTAGGAATGATGTTAGTGTATTCAAATGTTATGTGTACAAGTTTGAGCATTGATTATCTACTTAGTAGATACGATTCTTTGGGGCACTAGGCCAAAACTCCTTATAGTTCAACCTTATTTAGTGGAAGGAGTAAGTCCCTTCACTAGTAGTGTACTTCATTCTATAGTTTCCCTACCACAAGTTCTTCTCTATAGGTTATGGTGCTCGTAATAGCAAGGTAACAGCAACAGAATGGTCTAATATCTTCATTGTCACATACAGCACAGAAGATACTGGTACTACGTCTGATGATAGGACATCCAATGGAATAAGAGGTGGGTGTGTCCTGCCGCTAATGACTGTTATTGTATTTTAGTCTTAATTACTTGAGCATGAACAAAGCAAGTGAGTGAGCAGAGTTATGTAAGTGTGTGAGATGAGAACTAAGAATACGTTTTATGTCCAAGCTCACCTGCTGTGGCAAACACAAGCACTTGTGTGGTCACCACATCTTTAGATAGAGTTGAGTTTGTGATTTAGAAATGTAACAGTTAATTACCAAACAGATTCTAGCACCCATGGCTTCACACTTCTACAGTTCAACTTCCTCCTCACACTTCAGATAAGGTTTTATAATGGCTACAAAATATGATTGAAGGCTAAATAGAATATATTCATTGAAAGAGTAGTGAACAAGGCTATTATATAAGGGCTAGTGTAGTAAAGTAAAACTTCACAGGTGGCCATTACAAGTTCAAATTTCAAAAGGACGATCATTTGTATTTTTGTACAACTACTCTAAAGTTATTGTATGATACTCTGAATTGGTTTTCGCTAAACTACTATATGGCTATCAGGAATCTTCTATTGTGACAAATTTGGGATGAGTTACTCACAAACTCAAGTTGTCATAATATTTGAATCAACAACTGAAATCTACAGACAAACAATTGCCCATTCATGTACAAGAAGACATAAACAGACCTCCTTATGTATTTAGAAAGTGTTAGTGAATTAAGGATGGTAAAATGAACCATCCCTTCATCGATTTCATCATTGTTGGTCCGTAAGTATATGTATTTAGCTACATAAGTAAAAATTGTAGCCTTATCATACATAGGATGTAATTTCAAATTATAATACGGTATATATGTGACAGACCAATTACAAACTGAGATTTTTTTAATATGATCTAGCTATTTTAAAAAAAGGCCAGACAATTAAATGAGTTCGTCTGGTTTAAAATGGGCCAGACAGTTTAAAACAGGCAACACTTTTTGGAACGGGCAACATAAGGTTGTGACAAATTTGGGATTAGTAGTCACAAACGTGTGTGTGTGTGTGCGTGTGTGTGTGTGTGTGTGTGTGCCATAAGAATTGAGAAAATATCATTTTTTAGCTAATCCCAAGTATATCTGCAGTGGAAAACCAAGCACTTATGTAGTCACCAGATTATGATTGATTGTATAAGCTATAAAATAGGATACACTTGAGTGTATGTTTTCGGATATGAATTAAATGGTTATAACATTTTCTAAATAAAATGTATTCCTTGATAGTAACTAGGCTATTATATTATAGAGCTATAGTGTAGTACATTAAAACTACACCAGGTGTGGTCATTACAAATTCAAAATTTCAAAAGGACGATCATGTGTTACTTTTTATGACTACTCTAAAGTTATTATACGGTTACTCCGAACTGATTTTACTAAACTACATAAGGAATCCTTCTATTGTGACAAATTTGGGATGAGTACTCACAAACTCAAATGGTTTAAAAGCTTTATGCAATTCAGAAAATAAGAGTGAATTATATATGGTAATATGAACAATCCTTCAATAAGTACTTTCATTATGGTGTTCCATAGTAAGACATTTATTTAGCTAATTTCCTAGAGTAAAATGTGGGGTAACTTTAGCCTACTAATGAACTGTAATTTTATATCTTTGTGTATATTATGTATTGACCAATGTAAAACTTAAACTTCTTTAAAAATGGTGAAGCCTTTTCAAAATGGGCCAGACAAACTTAAAACAAGTAACACCTTTTAGAGCAGGCTTGCCAGATTGTTCCGATTATTTCTGGTCAGATCATTTTGAAGGATCCAGTTAAGGCTTTAAAATATAAGGGTGATATTTTTAAACTGCAATTGGCTAAATAAATGTTTTATGAATTACAGTGACAATGAGAGAAATTACTAATGAAAAAGCAGATAGCCTTTAGATAGAATAATGCTTAAATTTTATAATTAAGCACTATTTCCATACTAAAGTATTTACCCACACAGATCCAAAAGATAAAAAACAAGGAGTTAATATTTTATGCAATGTATTTGCTCAGAGTAATCATTTTACCAGCAAGCCTGTGTACTTAAATATAAGGGAAAATAATTGTGTTTATGGTCTCTGTATGCACAAGTGCAGCAATCTGATGAAATATATATTATATAGATACTAGAAAATGCTCGTGTAGCATTGGTTGGGCGAGCGAGCGAAGTTCTGGAATAGAACCCCTTAAACCCCTATATATACATATATAGGGGTTCATTTAGTAATTAATATAAGAGGGGGTGCGATTGAGCTTGTGCTATCTTAAGAGGGTCACAACTTTCATACATAATTAAGATGGAAGAGGAGATGGGTTTTAATTACCAAGACAATAGGAGGTAGGTATTAATTGTAGCTGATCACATGAATATACAAATTGATTGGATGGTTTGAACAAACCATGGTGTAAATAAGTATTAGTAGCTATTCATTTGATACTGGATCGTACCCTCCCACTTGTGCTATTAACCCCAAATACCAGTTTTCCATGCTGTTATGTATATATCCATATACATGTATTCCATCAATTCCATTTATTTACTTTCAGTTCTAATAGCTATCAAAATGGCTTCCTTGTCCCAACTTTATTGCAAAATATTTGAAGATATCACAAACTGTCAAAAAACGCGCGCGTTTAAACGACCACGTATTCAGGATGCGCGTTTAAACGACGACGTATGCGCGGGACGACGTATGCGCGGGACGACGTATTCAGGATTTCCATAGACTACATCTTAGAGTTGCTCGCTCGCTTCGCTCGCTCGCCAATTATTTCGTGGTTGCAAGTATAGTCGTAACATTTAGTAATAACATTTTGGCTCCAAAATATGAAAAATGTTTTTTTTTGTCATTTGAATTATACAAATAAAAGCCTGGATATCCCATTCAATATTGCATTTTTTCACTCAAGTGGAAATACAGTTGTAAATAAATAATTTCCCAGTTCTACTTCAAACACCAGCACATGTACAAGTGAAGAGATAATAAAACATGATATAATATAGAGCAGTGTAAGTCAAGGCTATAAAACCACATAAATGATTACAGATATACTTTTCAACATGATCCAGTGGAGCAGTGTGTATATGCAAGTGGTAGAAATGTCAATTTGTTAGGATTGAATATTGGTTGTTTTCTGACCTGGAGGCTAGTAATAATGCATGTTTTGTTTGTTTGTTGGTTTTAATCCAGCTACCAATTAGTATTGATTGTGTGGATTATAGATTCACACTCCATACCCAACATTTATGCAGCTAGTTTACACGCCCACATGTGCAGGGTATAAAGATAGCTGATATCACAAGGCTTATTTGAGTTCTAAACACTACCAAGTTATCATTTCGGTCTATAACACCTCAACTAAAGCTCAATTTTCAAAACTTTATTAAAATTATGATTCTAGTTGTTTATTACACTTAAAGTAGCAAAATATGTTTGTCCAAATTATATTTGATAGTTTGAATATTTGATTATAAGTGATAGGTGTGAATATTTGATTATATTTGATAGGTGTGAATATTGATAATATTTGATAGGTGTGAATAATTGATTATATTTGATAGGTTTGAGTTTGAATATTTCAATTTTGCAGCATAACTTACTCATCAGCTGGTAATATGAATGCCAACATATCCAGAATGGGTTACAAACAATAAAATACACAATTCAGATCTATATCTCGGAATACCGCATACTTTACCACATACTTTACCACCGTACTACTGCTTGTATCGAAAATAAAACGGTCAATAATCATCACAAGTTACCTCTCAGTAATGCTATCCAATACTTGACTCAATTTTTGATGATAGGTATCATTTTGGGTAAATCATTAACTCTGTTGGGATTTTTTTGGGACTCACTAATAATATTAATAATAATAACAATAATAATTAAAAATATTATTAATATTAATAATAATAATAATAATAAATAAATAACAATAATAATATATAACAATAATAATAATAAATTATAATTATTTATTATTATTATTATTATTATTAATATTAATAATATTTTTAATTATTATTGTTATTATTATTAATATTATTAGTGAGTCCCCCACCACACCATGGTGCTTGATGTATGGAATATTGCTTTTTCAAAATAGGCAATTTTGTTCTGTACTAACCTTTGCAAATTAGGAATGCAAGTAGTAAAAGATATTTTTATCCAAGGTTTCCCTCTCCTGCTCACTTCATTCCTTAGCCATCTCTACTTTCCCCCCTATTCCTCTCTGCAGCATGGGTTCCCTTCTCCTCCTGTGTTCTCCAGCATAAGTATCATTGACTTCATTACCAGTCAGTCTGCTTCTTTTTTTTCTCGATGATAGTGTTCTCCAGCTACTCTGCTTTTCTTCTACCCATGATTTGTGTTGGATTATGATTAGCTACTGTACGTGAATACACTTTCCCAACTCAGTCTAGAAAATGAATTATTCGTGAATGCAGACACCCGGTGTTCAGTATTTATAGAGCAGTGGACATGACAAGACTGGAAAAAAAAAAAACAAAAAAAAAAGAAAAAAAGAAAAAAAGAAAAGAAGATGGTAAAGGCACACTCCAAGAGTCATTAAGCTTAGTTCCTGACAGTGTAATGATATATGTGTGTGATTGGGAAGTTGGAAGTCGTGGGTTCAGCTATCTACCCAGAGTGAGTAGAACTTGACTCTTTACATATTCAGGTAATGCAATGCTTTACCAACTAACTTCAGCTCATGGATTAGTCGTGAATTCACACGTCATCGTCAATTTTACTGACACACAATTGTAATTATTATTACAATTATTTATTATTATTAATGTATTATTATATTATTATTACTATTATTATTGTTATTATTATTATTATTACTATTATTATTATTATTATTATTATTATTATTATTGTTATTATTATTATTGTTATTATTATTATTATTATTATTATTATTATTTTATTATTATTATTATTATTATAACAATTATTATATTTTTGTTTACACTCCGTACTATTAGCAGGCTAATTAATAATCATGCCATATAGTGAACCCAAATTTTTTATGGTCTCAATAATGAGGAGGTGGATAGCAATGATGAGTGAGGATCGTGTGGATGAGTGAGGATCGTGTGGATGAGTGAGGATCGTGTGGATGAGTGGGGATCGTGTGGATGAGTGAGGATCGTGTGGATGAGTGGGGATCGTGTGGATGAGTGAGGATCGTGTGGATGAGTGAGGATCGTGTGGATGAGTGAGGATCGTGTGGATGAGTGAGGATCGTGTGGATGAGTGAGGATCGTGTGGATGAGTGAGGATCGTGTGGATGAGTGGGGATCGTGTGGATGAGTGGGGATCGTGTGGATGAGTGAGGATCGTGTGGATGAGTGAGGATCGTGTGGATGAGTGAGGATCGTGTGGATGAGTGAGGATCGTGTGGATGAGTGGGGATCGTGTGGATGAGTGAGGATCGTGTGGATGAGTGAGGATCTTGTGGATGAGTGAGGATCGTGTGGATGAGTGGGGATCGTGTGGATGAGTGAGGATCTTGTGGATGAGTGAGGATCTTGTGGATGAGTAAGATTCTCTAATTCCAAAGTTTATTAATTCATTTTATAATAATAATTAGCTATCTGAAACTCTTAACAGTATTTATTTTAGCGAGATAAAGTGACATTTACTCTGCATGTAAGCCTGCAGGCTTAATTTTCCAATGAATTGCATTTAGTCTATCATGAATACTATTAATGACAGGATATACTAATGTATATAAAAGGAGTTCTGAGTTCAGACTTCTTTACTTAGTTCTGATAGTTATCATTTACATACTTTGGAAGGAAATTAATTCAAAACAGTCGCTCATAATGGTAAGTGATATTTTTGTTTTGTTATTGCTAAAACTTTAAATGTCACTCAAGCAGAAAGGTTGTTATATGTTGTTATTTTTGTCAACATGCAACTATTTAGTCAATAGCTCAGTCCTGAGTTTGCAATTGGTCTCTATAATTAATTTACTATAATCATATCACTTGTAAAAATAGTGAAAATGCTATATACAGTGAACTCATGTAGAGTCTTGTTTTCTTGAATCCAAATTAGGCATCAATGAACTCTCTTACTGAACAAATGGGGATGTGTTCTACAAATGATTCCAGCAACACTTTTAGTTTATGCTCTTGGAATGTCAACAGATTGTCTGAAAATAACTATGAGAAGTTAGTGGCGGTTGCAGAAACCATCAAAAATTTAGATTGTGATATCGTAGCACTTCAAGAAGTAGCAACAGCAACAGCAGGGCGCGAAATTGCAGCATATTTGAATACAACTGCACCAAATAGGTGGTCAGCAAGTTCTCGTCAAGTTAGTCCTGACGATAATAAACTCATAGAGCATAGTGTCTTTTTATGGAAAAATTCTATTATAGTGTGTATAAACGATCCAGCAGTACCAAACTATTTTTATCGAAAAGTACATTATTTCAATTTTACATATAAGGGCCAGTATACGAGAATTGCAAATCTGCACTTTAGAGCAAGAATTTCTCTACCGACAAATGGTAAACTATTCAATGATGGAGAGCAAGATCACTTGTTTGACTTGTTCCAGAATGAATGCGAATATTTTTTCGCAGTTGGTGACTTCAATTGCTACCCGATGAGTTGTAATGTTTGGGGTGAAGTGATAAGTAATTATTGTCACTTGCTACATCCACGAATGTATACTAATTATCTACAGGATGAATGTTACGATAATGTACTAGTACGTCCTCATATTGCTACGAGGCACAAGTTCGTGTCAGTAGTATACAAGGGAAATATGCAATATACACATGTAGATGCCGCCACGGGTAAAAGAGAAATAAAAAACATTTCTGACCATAGACCAATTAGAGTGGTTTTTTAAGGACAGTATATGGATTTTATGTTGTTACCACCACGACTACCTTGGCACTATCATCCTTCATATTATTAATCCAGGATGTAGTGCAAGCTTCTCATTATTGCTGAGGAAGAAGGTCCACGGATAGAACATTCTCTAAACTGCAATGTTAAGCTAATTTGTATTATTCAGCTATTTGTTAGATATTATATAACCTGTTGTTTCAGTATGTTTGTTGCTACTAATTGATTTGATATAGTTATTTAAGATGTACTTGCCTGAGCATTAATACATTATGCATTTGCATTGTTGAGACATCTTGAATATCTTCATGTTCGTGTGAGGTAGGCTTTGACCGTAGCTAATATATTCACACCTCTTTATCAATATCATTCATGACAAAATATTTGAAAAACATCTGCATACTTAATCTACCCCCCACACTAATTGTATTCATGACACCACTCAGACACTCACTAGCCACCGACATTACGTACTTATTGCTATTAAAATTAATTCTAAAACCCAAGCTACATGTCCACCAGTCAAATTCTTTATATGCCCATCTAATAAGTCGTGTAGTTGAATTGCCTGGAACATTGTGTAGCATGGGCTAATAATTATCCTTGCTTAGTAGAATTGCTAGAATTGCTAGGATGATTAGATCTGAAAATGTAGACCATTAGGTGCCTTCTCCGGCCGTTAAAGCTCATACTTTTCGTGACACCATTGAATTATTTTCACCTTGTCATTAATGGGCTACGCCCACCTGCCCCCCTCTCCCACACCTCTCCCACTACCTGCTGTAATCTATCTCCGTAACCATCACTGGAATGAAGGGGATTAGTATCTTCCTTCCAGCCAGTAGGTCCTGCACTCCTGGTTCTGGTTGATCCTGGTAGCACCTACTGCTCTCTTCCCTACTTCATCCTTAACCTCATCTGCAGTTTGCCCAACGGGTACTATCTTTCTAATTGTTCATATGTTTTTGGGAGTGCGTGTATGTCAACACACATCTTAAAATTGACATGATATCCGAGTATAACGTAACCATTCTACACAATGCTATGTAGCTAGAAGAAAAGTACGATGGCCCCTGCCGCTATCACATTTGAAGAATGGAGTTAATGTCATGTATGCATATTACAAATACAAGCATTTATACATGCATTAATATTCTTAGGTATTTCCCTTAAAGTTCTTGCTATACATGCAGTGTACTACTGGCTATTACATTATCACATTAGGAGTGCGGGTAGGAGGGGCTAATTTGTAGCCCAGACCTAAACCACTCAAATCATGTAACCACACTGACTCACTTCATTGGAAGTACTCCGTCTTGATCAAGTGCTATGGAATTATGTCATTGCTGCCACGCCCCTTGCATCCTGCTCTATATCTTCCACTGCAATACTACTTACATAACTACCATTCTAACGTTACTTATTCTAGCTAATACGTTCAAATAGAATATCACTTAATGAAAATACTAAATTCGTATGGGATAGTGGCTGCATAATCCAACAAAAATAATGATATTATCCTTTTAACATATCAATATCATTGCTTATGTCATTATAGACAGACTCGAACACATATGCTTATGTATTATAATTGGATTATTCTATAATTATAATGTCGCTTAAAACGGAAATATGTGTATGTTAAAACCAATTGAAGACCTCTAGTCTAAATGTTTTGGTCTGAACAAGAATTTACTGTTACAAATAAAGTTAGCCTGTTCTTTTATTATTACTATTATTAATAGCTATTATCACATTATTACAATATCATGCTATTATTTTATTATTTCTCAATTATTATTATTATTTATACTACTGTTATTATTATTATTATTATTTATATTATTGTTATTATTATTATTTATAATTATCATTATTATTATTATTATTATTATTATTATTATTATTATTATTATTATTATTATTATTATTATTATTATCACTAGGAAGTACTCACCACTAATGGTACTTGATATACTAACTGACAACAGTTGAGGGTTTCGGCTTCATTGGGGAATCATCGTGCCTGACATTGTCCACGGACAGCGGACAGACATCTGAATGAGTTCATTCAATTCTAAATTAAATTGAGATGGACTGTATGATTAATATGATACTCATCACTGTGGCAATGCCTTTAATCTATCATTGGTTACACATGATTCTCAGAATACTAGTTATTATTCAAGTGCATATTACTCTATACAGAATGATTAATAATACTTTGTAAAGTTTGAGTGGACCATTTTTTTAATTGGACACATTTTTTGGCCTGACCAATCAAATTTAGTTTTTTAAGCTCATGAATGGAGCTCGCTCATCTATGGAATCGAATTGTACAGGAAATTCAAACAATAATGAAGTACATGACAACACAAAATACTGAGCATGCTCAGTAAGAACAAACAATAAGGATAATTGTGTACAGAGTTCTGCGTTCCATATGTTGCGCTTCATATATAAAAATTACGTTAGCGAATGTGATAAATATGCATGACATGTCATTATTTGGCATATATTGTAGTGAATTAATCAGCATAATTGGTAGAGAGAGTTATGATACAGCTAGTGGGGCAGTGAAAATTAGTAGCTGTGAGTTAATAGCTACTTCACTGCTAATGAGTGACCAGGAGAATTAATTAAAAGTGCAGATATTATAGCAAGCCAACACCCCATCACCACCACAGGTGTTTGATGCACTAAATTTAGAAATGCAGTAGCATAAGATATTCTTATATCATCTACCACTTGGTTTTGTCACATCATATTTCCTCTCACTGCTTCTCTCTTTCTTTCCTCTCTGCAACTCTTTCCTCTTCCTTCTCCTCCAGTCTACTTCTTCCAAGTAGTTTGTAATAATGTTAACATTAATGGAAAGATGGAAAGGACATTTATATGTAAGATTAATAGTAAAATTGCACGTGGTTGTGTGGCAAGCCCTGCCCAGGATACACATTCGCCTACGCAGCCACCCCCCTAAGTAAAAAGCTGCGGGTGATCCAAATTGTGTAGCTACATCTGTCGCAGCAGGTGAGGGTCGTCCATCCTCAAGTAATACGGGAGAGTCTATTTACTTCATTTATTTCTATTTATTTTTGGTCTTTGTCCGAGTATGAACATTTTAGTGAGAGAGCACACAGTTTATGATGTGTATGTAAGTGAGTGAGACAAGATCTGAGATGTCAATTTCCAGCATCCTTATGCTGTGGCAAACCTCAAGCACTTATGTGGTCACCACACAATCTGATTGATAGTAGCTGAATGATACAGTTGAGTTTGTGATGCTTTAGATATGTAATTACTACCCGGATAGATTCTCAGCACCCATTACTTCTCACTTTTAAAATGTTTTAAAATGGTCTCGCCAGTTTTAAAACAGTCTGAAGTTTGGAAATGGTCTAGCTCATTTCAAAACGGTCTGGCCCATTTTGAAATGGCTATATAGAACATTTTAAAACAGTCGAAGTTTGTCATTGGTCTGTAACATTTCATATACATAATTGTACATTATTTTCATTATAGTATCATTTTATATTGAGCCCAAGTAACTGATATCAGTCTTAAATAATCATACTGGAGTGCGCTTGGTTAATTTTCAAACTTAAATTATTTCATGACATGTGCTAAACTATAATCATAGCATCTTGATGAATGCACATGATATTATGTAGTGTTAGATCAAACCCAATGTAATACCCCAATGTATAACTAAACCTAATAACCAAGAACACATGTGATATGCAAAAATATTGACCTCAGCAACTCTTATTTATTTTAATGCACTTCCTAAAGGGAAACGGACACTACACACAGTTCACAGTAAACAATAATAATTGTAAACTTGTTTTTCAGAGAAATGTTCAATTTTTATTGCTGAATAGAAGGTAGACAATGTTGTAAATGTAGACTACAATAACAGTGTTGTCATGACTACAGTTAGTTATTCAAAGTCACATAATAATATTCCATATAAATTGTTTAGTTTACAGAAAGGGATGATTTTTTTCATAGCATATTAATTAGATTATTCCTTTGACACATTTCAATTTGTTTATTTTCTTCTAATAAAAGCACAACAAGATGATGGTAATGAGGCAATGCAATTCATGTGAGAAAGTTGATAAAAATAATGTTTAACTTCACAGATTACATTGCTGTGGTCGTTCTAAGTGTTTAGTTACTCTGACTCTCAGTCAACATTCGTGACAGTTGTTAGTTTATGAGTGTTTTAAACCCTCTCTCAATAATCAATACAGTTTGGTACCAATAAAACCTATTGGACAGACCTGGAAAACTCTTAAATAATAAGCAAAACTCTTTGAATTTCATATCAACATCTATTACATACCAGGACTCTGCACATCATGTTCTAATAACTACCAAGAACTTGTGTGATAAGATGATCCTTTTAGGAAGTATGTTTGAGAGTGTGTGTAACTAGGTATGTGATGTTGCCCCTAACAGTAACTGTTGGTTATGACAAACACTTTACTTATAATTAAACTGCTATAATGGGAATTCTTGTGTATTCACAACATAATTATAATCATACTGATTACATAACTTAAACATGCACATAATTTACATAAGCAAAAGAAATAAAAATAATATTCATTAGATGCAAATAAAAGTTATAAGCAAAACAAAACCACACAGCATTGCAGGGTTTTATACTGGGCGGAGGGGGAAGGGGGGAGGTGTAGGAAGGGAGGGAGGAAGAATGGGTTCCCTGCTGCTTCCAAGATCAACCATCCCCCCCTCCCCCCAAGAATTTTAGATATCTAGATATCACTAGTTTTTGATCCACATTATATATGTTTTCCTCCAGTTTCCTTTATTCTTCTTCCTCACCCCCAACCACTCCCCTCTCTCTGTTCCTTCTTTCCACCCTCTAAATAATAATTAAATAAAGAAAAGCAATAATAAAGCAAAAGTTTAAAATAAAAATTGTGGAACTTTCAAGATAATTATAAATAATTAAACATTTGAAAATTTACGATATGGTAGAAAGTGTTAATTGATATTGTTGACAAGTCAGAGTCTAGCTCTATACTAAATTTCATAACTTCTTTAATTATTTAAAACTTTACTTATTAAATTATTATTATTATTTTTTGTAATTACTAATTTAATAATATTTCATATAATAATATTAGCTAGTAACAGTTTCACTTTAGGGATTATTTTAAAATTTCATGTAATTGTGACTACTTGCAGGAGTTTAGTGACTAGAGATGGTTCAGTAAATAAGATGAGATATGATAGAATACCACATTTTCATGACCACAAAGGCTATTATTTCACAATTTCTCTTCATTTACTCATTCGATGAATTCTCTCTCTTTCACAGGTTGTTTTTTTTTTTAAACAATACGGGCATAGTTGAAGGCATAGCTACAAACTGCAGGAGTTTTCAAAGTATCGGAAAGATAAATTAATCAAAATGTATAGAGCTATAATTCTGATTTTACTCTGTGTGAGTTGAGAAGTCATCATTTATATCCTATGTGAGAGTCAGTCTACCTCACATAACATTAGCATACACACAGCAATATCTTCTCCCTATACAAACACGCACCAAATCATAGATTTGAGCACATGTTTGTGACGCCAATTTCTCCGGTATGTTTATCATTTATGCAGCATTATTGAGGATGAAATGTAACCATTTAAGTGTATAATTAATTGTTCTTTAATTATTACTTTTTTTTTACTTTTTTTTGTGATCCGTTTCTCCTCCTAAATAACAACAGCTAATTAATTAATATATTATTGGTGCAAGCATTGTATGCAAGTGACGGCATTTCTGTACTAAAAGCAATGTCAATCTAGTCCTGTCCACTTGAACTCAGTATCGTAAAATCATGATGGTTAAGTGTAATGAAAGTTTTATATATTGGATTACCTGACGATTGCAAGCCAGGTGAAAAAAATTTCAGGACATGCTTAAATCCCATTGGAATAGTGTTAAACTCCTGTTCAACTTTTGCTGGCAGCAATGCATGGCACTCATAAATTGGCCCACTTTTATTGAACTAATATGTGAATATGGTTTGTTTGAAAGATATTCATAGCTGTCTGGCAGAGAGGTGATCATGAGGCAGGAAGTGGTTCTGCAGATAAATAGGCTGAACTCTGAAGACTGGCTCACTTCTGAGAAATACTGACTGGATTCAAGATTTTCTTGTCACTTTTAAAAAGGTATTTTATAAAGTGTAGAATATGTATAAGAAAGTGTACTAATGTGAATTGCATTAAATTTAGCTAAATCTTATCTATAAGTGACCTTCACAAACAAGATAGATTATAATTCTATGACTTGATTTTATCTGTCTATTCCAACTGAATTGCATATTCATTGGATTGCCACAGATCATATAAGTATTGCAGTATCTTTATCTTATTTATATTTTACTAGGTTGAATAAGTAGAGTACGTATAAAAAAAAGTTTCATTTGATTCCTTGAGTTACCGATGTGGTAAATTATACTGAATTATGAAATAACGCTATATATGTATTGGAGTTAAAATATTATTAGATGTACCACTATTATGCTTTGTGCAATCTTTTTTTTTGTTTTCAGACTTTTTTAAACATATAAAAGAATGGATACATTGACACCACCATTTTCACTCTGTCATGAACATAATATTCAAAAAAATCTATACTGTCGAACATGTTCACATTTGCATTGCTATCGATGCAGGGGGCAACATCCTAATCATGACGTTGAAAGAATAGATTTAGAAGCAAGTAAACTTGAAATAATTCACACTTTTGATAGACTATTACCACAAATAAGACGTATTTCATCGGATACCTATTATCAAAAAATCAAGGTAGCCAAGGAGATGCTATACGAACACTTCAATTTTCGTGACTTTACAAGAACAAAAAGAATAGGCTCCTGGAATTTAAAGCATGTCACAAATAGCATAGCAAATGACTGCAAACTAGATTGTATATGCAGAATAATTACTCAATATAGATTTGATATCGTAGCTGTGCAGGAAATTAACCATGAGACAGTGAGAGAATTAGTATACAGGTTGAATGATGATGGAGCTAGGAGAGATTGGGATTATGTGAGTGACAATGAAACTAATATTTCAGGTAAATTTCTGTATAGATGTACTCCTTGGATAAATGATAGTCAACAGCTCACAATACATAGAAATAACATATATTGCAGTAAGCCCGTGTCAGCAGAGTTTGTTACCGTTACAAATGATTGGAGATTCAAACTTGTTAATTTTCACTTACCTCCACGAACAACAAAAGAAAAAAAAATTCAAAATGACCATGAAGTAGCTGGATTGACAGAATATTTTGTCGATACTCATTTAAATGATGCTGGTGACTTGATTCTGCTAGGAGATTTCAATTGCATTCCAAACAGTGCTGCACTTGCTAGTCGTGGATACAGCAACATATTTAGTGTGAAAGAATACACAAACACTTTATTATTTGCCACTTACGATAATATTATTATACCTCACAAATTGCATCCTCGCTGTGTTGATCGTGGCATCTGTGGGACATCTCTTAAGAGACGACACTCCATTGCTGGAGAACGATACACTATTGAAGGTGTAAAAGGTGTTGAAGGAATTTCTGATCATTTGCCCATATGGGCTGATTTTGCTTATTAGTTTTCACCAATATTGTCACACCTTACTGAAGTACAGACCAAACATCCACGCATTCTGGTGTTATATTAACATTGTGTTATATAATTATTTCTTATTTGGAAACCAGGTTTTATAATTAAAAATACTAATCTCATTCTATGGATTATCTACTTAGTTTTATTATATTAAATAGATGATTAATTAATATAGATATGTATGGCAAGCAAACCTGAACTTGTTATGCTTGTTGGGCCCACGTACTCATATTTACAGGCATGCGCAAAGTACTATTTCACGACAAACTTCAGTATCGAACATAAACTCACGAACTTTAAATTATGTATCATTAATATCTTTATTTTCATTGGTTGTTAAATATTTGCCGACGGCAGTGCTGGCTACCTATAAAAAGGAGCCAGCGTTGTCAAGTCGTTGGATTTTGTTATAATAATAGTGTACAGTGTGTATTTGTGCTTTTAAATAACAATTATACACCTACATCATTTCAACAAACATTATCCCTGGTGGCGGCACTACCAGTTGGACTACGAGGATAAGGGAAAGTCATTCTTGTTGCCCAACATTTGGTGGCAGCGGTCTTGGACAGATCAGCCATCGAGAAGAATAAGTCTAAAAAAAAAAAAAAAAGAGTCTGCAGACAAATTCACAAATTGAAATTGGACGACAATTAATTTTAAGAAGTCGAGGGGCCCTAATTCTAACTGAGCCATTGACTCAACTAGAAAACGTGACAGAACAGGACAGCGGACAGTGGTGGTACAGAGAATCCAACGAGTTAACTACGACAAAAAGGAAACTGTATACTGTTTGTCACAAAACTGCTTTATTTCAATCTTATTTTGTGCTTCACCTGTATTACTCCTTTTTTTTTTTTGTGTGTGTGTGTGTGTGTGTAGATCTCCCTCAGGAAGCTCACGTCAGAGGGTGCCAATATGTCCAAACGGTCGAAACGACGCAAGAAAACTGCTATTTCGAATTTGACTACGACAATTTCGAATTTCGAAACGGACACAATTGTGTCTAACGACCAAGACGACGATGCCCTTGAGCTACTCGATTGCAGAACGGCGGAAGACGAAGTTATACCGGGGGCAGAGGCTACCAAGTATCGCGAAGGGAATCGAGAAAAGGATGAAACTATAGATACGCTAGAAACACTAACGAAAATGATGAGTTTATTAATGCAAAAAGAAATAAACCGAGCTGAAGAGGACAAAGCGAGGCGTGACAAAGAAGAGAAGGATCATAAAGAGCAGGAACAGAGATGGGAGAAACTCTTTGCTGCTCAGGAAGAAAGAAATGAAACATATCGAGAGGCAGAGCTCAAAAGAAACAAAAAAGTACTTATTGCTAATTCTTTGCCAAAATTTACTGATAGAGACCAGCTAGATTCATTTCTTATACGTCTGGAAACAATTTTGGAGAAAGAAGACATACCAAATAATCAATGGGTAGAATATCTAACTAAAGTACTTTCTGGTCGACCTGCACACGTTTTCACGCATTCTATTCCTGAAGACGTGAAAAAGTCTTACCAAGCCACAAAAAATGCTTTATTAGCTGCAGTAGGCTTAAGTCATGAGCATTATGTTCACCAGTTCTGGGACTGTTTCACACATTTTAATTCTTCTCCAGAAGAAGTAGTACAAAAGTCAACAACTATTCTTACACGGCTGTGGACAGGGTTAGACTTAGCACAGTTTAGGTGGAAGATGCTCAAGCTTCACATACTCAACTGCTACACTTCAGAGTGTGTTGCCTATGTCAAAAGATTTGACCCTCAAGATTGCTTCCAACTCATTGATGTGCTCAGAAATTATGAAGAGGCACACGGCAAAGCAATAAAGTACAAGTCCAGAAAGCAGGTAAACCCGGCATATAACAATGATCGAAAGACAACTATGAACACAACAGCTTCAAGTACATCCACAAGGACAAATGAATGGGATTCGAATGAAAGAAAACATACCCAGGGAATTGTATGCTATCATTGCAACAAATCTGGACACAAATCATATGACTGTCCAGATAAAAGTCAAAGAGGAACTCAGATCACAAAGGAAAGAAATAACAGAGTTATTGTACCACCATCTAGTCGAAGACTAGACGGTAACAATATTGTTCGAGGTATGGTTAATGGACAAGAAACTGATGTCTGTGTTGATACAGGAGCTGATGTAACTGTTATACAGAGTGACTTTGTAGATGATCACCAATTGACTGGAGAATACAAGATTGTTGGAGGGTTTGACAATGCTCAAGGTACACGTAGGCCGATGGCTGAAGTAGAAATAGTGATTGGTCACTTAAAGCTAGTACGAACAGCAGCTGTCATCCCAAATGATCCAACGGCAGCCGGAGTTTTACTAAGTGTCAAACTTAGCAGTCCAGAATTAAAAGATCTCATCAACTTATCATCACAAGGAGACATTCAATCAGCGGTAGTGAATATAACCAGAGCTCAAGCAGCAGCAGAAGAAAAGAAAGAAATTGATGATAAAATGGTAGAGAAAAATGATGGATTGCAACCAAAGAAGCCAGAAGAAATTGCTATTGAATCAATACAAAACAATGATCAGATAAACAAATCTTCAATGGAGCAAAATGATTTGCTTTTGGAATGTCCAATTGCTATGCCAGGAGAATCAGACAGGGAAAAGTTCGCAGAAGATACAAAAGCAGATATTACTTTGCAAGAGTGGAAAAAAAAAGCTGATGAAGATAAAGATGGTTTTTATTGGGACAATGGAATTCTCAAGAAAACAGTATGCAATGACCTTGAAGAATCTTATCAGCAATTAGTAGTGCCTGCGGGTCACAGACAACAATTGTTGCAGCTTGCTCATGACCATAATGGCCATCTTTCGACCAAAAAGATTAGAGCAGTGCTGAAGAGAATTGTAACTTGGCCTGGTATTCACAAAGATATTGTGGAGTGGTGCACTCGTTGTGACATCTGTCAGAAAGAAGCCAGAGCTAGAGCACCTAGAGCTCCAATGGAGGAGATTCCTATAATGACAGTGCCTTTTGAAAAAATTGCTATAGATTTAGTGGGACCATTCCAGAGATCAAAGGCAGGTTACAAGTATCTTCTGACTGTCATTGATTTAGCATCACGGTATCCAGAGGCTTTGCCATTGAAGATTGCTAGTGCAACAGAAGTAGCTGAAGGACTACTTGAGGTGTTTGCTCGTCACGGACTGCCAAGGCAGATATTGTCAGATCAAGGATCAAATCTTACTGGCAGAGTGATGACTGAGCTTTGTCAAAAGTTAAAAATTGACAAGATCCATACCTCATCTTATCATCCAGAGTCTAATGGATGTGTGGAACGTTTTCATGGAACTTTAGTGCCCATGTTGAGGAAAGCAATAGACAGCAAATTGGATTGGCCAGATCAAATTAAGTTTTGTCTGTATGCTATTAGAGCTGTTCCAAATCGTTCTACTGGTTACTCTCCATTTGAAATTTTACACGGAGTTAATATGCGTTCACCAGTGGATCTGGTGGTGGAAGGACGGATGTCGATTGAAAAGAAGTCTTTTAATGTGACTAAATGGATGGAGGAACTTAACAATAGATTGCAAAAGATTAAAGATATAATGTATGATAATGGATTGATGGCACAAGCCAAAGCCAAGCAACAACATGACAAGAAAACTCAAGTAAGACAAATTAATGAAGGAGATATGGTTTTGCTTCGTTCTCCAGGAATGTTAGGGAAATTGGACACAGCCTGGAAGGGTCCTTTTGAAGTTCTTAGAAAAGTTAGCAGAGTTAATGTTGAACTTGGATTTCCTGGAGGAACCAGAAAGAAGAAACGAGTTGTTCATGTCAACCATATTAAGCCATACAAACAAGCTGAAACTAAAGTATTGAGAGTGATGGTAATAGCAGAAGACCCTGATGAGGATGAACTTACTCCATTGCTAAGAGGCGATCAGTTGAATCCAGTACAACAGAAGGAAGTCAACCATTTCTTGGAGTCGATGTCAACTGTTTTCACTAATGATCCAGGTTTGACCAATGTATGCAGTCATGACATAGATACAGGGAATACAAAGCCAATAAGAATACCACCATATGCTTTATCACAAGCCAAAAGAGAAGGAGTGAAGAAGGAGATTAATATTTTACAAGAGATGGGAATTATTGTATCTTCTACTAGTCCATGGTCATTTCCCATAGTGCCTATTGTGAAACCAGATGGATCTATTCGAGTGTGTGTAGATTATCGTAAGTTAAATTCTGTAACTGTGCCTGATCCATACTTTATGCCCAAAATTGAAGATTTGATATGCCAAGTTGGAGACTCAGTATTTCTTTCCAAGATGGACTTAAGCAAAGGTTTCTATCAGGTTCCATTGACCTTGTCAGCCAGAGAGAAGACAGCATTTATTACACCATTTGGGAAGTTTCACTTTACAAGGATGCCATTTGGATTAAGGAATGCACCGACAACTTTTCAAAGGCTGATGGAAGTGGTGTTAGTTAAGCAGATTGAGTTTGCTTCACCCTATATTGATTATATTCTCATATATTCTCAATCTTGGAAGGATCACCAACATCACATTTCAGCTGTAGTGAAGGCTTTGCAGCAAGCTGGGCTGACAGCCAAGCCATCCAAGTGTCTGTGGGCGAAATCTAAGCTGGAGTATTTGGGTCATCTGGTTGGTAATGGTCAAGTGGAAGTTCCAGAAGCAAAAATACAAGCATTAAGAAATTATAAACTTCCAGAAACAAAGGCACAGTTGAGATCATTTCTAGGTCTAGCAAGCTATTATAGACGATTTATCGAACGATTTGCTGATTGTGCAAAGTTACTTCACGATGCTACAAGGAAGGAAGCACCCCTGACAGTAGAGTGGACTGAGGAGAGACGTAAGTGTTTTAATCATTTATGTACTGTTTTGTGCAAATCATGTATGTTACATATACCAAAATCTGATGATCATTACTTGTTGCAAACAGATGCTTCTTGTGATGGTATTGGAAGTTGTTTAAGTGTTTGCAGGAATGAGCAGGAATTGCCAGTGGCATTTTATTCTCGTCAGCTGAGAGCTGCAGAAACCAGATATTCTGCTACTGAGTTGGAATGTCTTGCAGTGGTGGAAAGTGTAAAACATTTTGAAATATATTTGGATGGTCACCAATTCACAATTCAAACAGATCATAGAGCTTTGGAATATTTGAGATCAGCTACATTTGCAAACAAGCGATTGTGTAGGTGGGCATTAAGATTGCAGGGACTAGATTTCACTATAAAATATAGACCAGGCAGAAGTAATGGCAATGCAGATGGCATGTCTAGACAAGCTTGGAAGAGCTCTATAAAAGAAAATTCTGAAGAACGTCCGAGGACAGACGTTAACTAGAAAGGGGGAGATGTTGGGCCCACGTACTCATATTTACAGGCATGCGCAAAGTACTATTTCACGACAAACTTCAGTATCGAACATAAACTCACGAACTTTAAATTATGTATCATTAATATCTTTATTTTCATTGGTTGTTAAATATTTGCCGACGGCAGTGCTGGCTACCTATAAAAAGGAGCCAGCGTTGTCAAGTCGTTGGATTTTGTTATAATAATAGTGTACAGTGTGTATTTGTGCTTTTAAATAACAATTATACACCTACATCATTTCAACAAACATTATCCCTGGTGGCGGCACTACCAGTTGGACTACGAGGATAAGGGAAAGTCATTCTTGTTGCCCAACAATGCTCTGGTAACTTCCATTGCAACGCTACTTACCTAACTACCATTCTAATGTTACCTATTTTAACTCGTTTAAATAGAATATCACTTAATTAAAATACTAAATTCGTTTGGGATAGTGGCTGCATAATCCAACAAAAATAATGATATTATCCTTTTAACGTATCAATATCATTGCTTATGTCAGTATAGACAGACATGAACACATATAATTGGATTATTCTATAATTATAATAAATGTCGCCAATTTAAAATGGAAATATGTGTATGTTCCACCAATTGGAAGCCCCTCTAGTATGTTTTGGTCGGAACAAAAAAAGGGACGGAGGGACAAATGAAGTAGCCTGTTCTTGTCGTAGGAAGAGAGCGTCAGGATGACAATATCTATGCGGAGGATTTTATTAGTAGGCAAACGAGAGGAGCGAGTAGGAGCAGGAGGACGGGGGAGGAGAAGGAGGAGGGGGGAGTGCGGAGAGGGAGAAGGGAGGGGGATGAGGGAGGAGGAGGAGGAGGAGGGGAGGATGAGGCGGAGAGGAGGAGGAGTAGGAGGGGAGGAGGAGGGAGGATGGAGAGGAGGGGGAGGAGGGGGATGGAGAAGAAGAAGAAGGAAGGAGGAGAGGAGGAGGAGGAGGGCGGGAGGAGAGAGTAGGAGGAGGAGGATGAGGAGGAAGAGGGTAGGAGGGGAGGAGGAGCGAGGAGGAGAGGAGTGAGGAGGAGGAGGGGGGAGGAGGATGGGGAGGAGGAGGAGGATGAGGTAATTATTATTATTATTGTTATTATTATTATTATTATTATTATTATTATTATTATTATTATTATTATTATTATCACTAGGAAGTACTCACCACAAGTGGCACTTGATATACTAACTGACAACAGTTGAGGGTTTTGGCTTCATTGGGGAATCATCGTGCCTGACATTGTCCTCAGACTGATGTCTGAGATGGACTGTATGATAAAATCTGAGCAGTTTTTACTCATCGCTGTGCCAATGCCCTTAATGTATCACAGGTTACACATGATTCTCAGAATACTAGTTATTATTCAAGTGCATATAACTCTATACAGTAAGAATAATAATACTTTGTGAAGTTAAGACCATGAATGGACCAGTTTTTTAATTGGACACATTATTTTGGCCTGACCAATCAAATTTAGTTTTTTTATGCTCATGAATGGAGCTTGCTTATATATGGGATAGAATTTTACAGGAAATAAAACAATAATGAAGTGGTTAGAGCACTGGTGGCTGAAGCCAGTGGCCCTGGGTTCGATTCCCGGTGACAACTAAGATTTTTTCATTTTTTTTCCTTTGCTTTTTTCCAGACCCCTTTAGGTGAGAAAGTTTATATCTAGTTTGTATGAAGGGTCAGAACTTGATAATAATGAAGTACATGACAACACAAAATATTGAGCATGCTCAGTAAGAACAAACAATAAGGATAATAGTGTGCAGAGTTCAGCGTTCATATAATGTAGTTAATACAAATTAGGTTAGCGAATGTGATGAATATATGCATGAAATGTCATTATTTGGCATATATTGTAGTGAATTAATCAGCATAATTGGTAGATAGAGTTATGATACAGCTAGTAGGGCAGTGAAAATTAGTAGCTGTGAGTTAATAGCTACTTCACTGCTAACGAGTGACCAGGAGAATTAATTAAAAGTGCCGATATTTGGAACACAATAGCTAGCAAACACCCCACCACCACCGTCAGGTGTTTGATGCACTAAATTTAGAAATGCTGTAGCATAAGATATTCTTATATCATCTACCATTTGGCTTTGTCACATCATACTTCCTCTCACTGCTTCTCTCTTTCTTTCCTCTCTACAAACTCTTTCCTCTTCCTCCTCCTCCTGTCTAATTCTTCCAAGTAGTCTGTAATAATATTAACATTTATGGGAAGATGGAAAGGACATTTATATGTAAGATTAATAGTAAAATTGCACATGGTTGTGTGGCAAGCCCTGCCCAGGATACACATTCGCCTATGAAGCCACACCCCTAAGTAAAAAGCTGCGGGTGATCCAAATTGTGTAGCTACATCTGTCGCAGCAGGCGAGGGTCGTCCATCCTCAAGTAATATGGGAGAGTCTATTTACTTTATTTTATTGCTATGGGTCTTTATCTGAGTATGAACAGTTTAGTGAGAGAGCACACAGTTTATGATGTGTATGTAAGTGAGTGAGACAAGATCTGAGATGTCAATTTCAAGCATCCTTATGCTGTGGCAAACCTCAAGCACTTATGTGGTCACCACAATCTGATTGATAGTAGCTGAATGATACAGTTGAGTTTGTGCCTTAGATATGTCATAATTACCTGATGGCCACTTAGCCGCAGGTTAGGTGGGGTTAATCATAGGCGGGAACTCCTATGCAGTGGTAAAGGGATGCTGGGCTGTGTGGGCCCGGCATCACGTGGGAGGTAGAGCGGGAACTAGTGTCTTGGCCACATACGTACACGTGTAAACTAATAGAAGTGAACTCTGCCACGACGAGCTAAGTTTTCTTTTATGGCTTCAACAAACGTATCAGAAGGCGCTGGGCCATCAGGAGGTGGGGAGGGAACCAGCACCAGAATACTGCCGGAGGAAGTAGTAGAGTGCATCAAAGCGGTGGTGTCCCAGCTGCTGGACCAGAGGGCCGCTCCTACTTCTGCCGACCCTCCCACTCAACCAGCTACAGGTGGAGATACTGGAGCAGCTGGTCCCCAGGCTGAGACTAACAGTGGTCCTCCAGCTGGTAGGTATAGCAGGTTATGTAGCATTAGTTATTTGGGGCTGTAGGCTAAGGCTGGGGCTGAAATTTAGCCCCTAGAATTTAGCCTAGAATTTAGCCACTAGTATTTAGCTGGCACCTGAGCTGAGTGGCTCTTGGGCTGAGTGGCACCTGGGTTGAGGGGCAGGCCAATTAATAATGTTGGGTAGTGAGAAACCACTGTGTCTGGAGGCATGTATGTACTTGTGGGGCACATAGTGCTCTTGTGAGGGTGAGTGAGGGGGTTATTAAGGGGCAATAGTGTCCCTTGAAACTGGTCGAATATATGGTTTCTGATAAAGACCCACAGAATGTTGCCCTACTGTCCAGTCTGTTCTTAGTTTTGGGGGTATAATACGGTTTCTCGTTATTTGTGAACAGTGTCATCTAGCCGTCAGGGGCTAGATCTCGGACTTGGCTGGGTCCATGGTAGCAGAATAAGTGGTGTGACCCTTTCTCTGTCACGTTGTATCTGCTCTAGTGGCGTGGGTAGTGAGACTCCCACCTACATTAGTGATTCCATAGCTAATGTGTAGGTGAATTAGCCCTGTCTGTGTAAGTGGAGTGACCCTTACCGAATGACAGGTGGTGCGCTGCTTCCCGGAGGCGGTTAAGCCTGCATAGGGGTCGCTTGGGCCGGTGTTGATGAATGGTTTATACCACATCCTCTAGGGCCACGACTGGGGGAGTTCAACATGTGTGCGGCTAAGGACCTCGGCCTCCCAACAATTGATGCCACTGCTGCCACCACCCCTGAGTCGGCAGTACCAGGGGTGCCAAAGCAAGGGGAGCCCTCCAAGGCGCCTGAATTAAAGGCCCCCTCCAAATTTCAGTTGGGTCAGACACTCCCGGTGGTGCCAGCCAGAATTGTCCGCCGCATCCTGAAGGGTGATTTTGTGGACATGGCAGAGCTTGTGGAGGAGAACCTGGAGTTGGAGGCGCGACGGTCTGTGGAGGGTGAAGAAACCAAGCCCCTGCCTCCCCACAAGCTCCGCCCAGTGGCGGATCTCCTGGGCTGGACCAAGGCCTTCTGCCACTTCGCGGGAATCGTAGTACAGGCCCACCCTAGCAAGGCAGTTGACCTGTGGGCATATTTGGCCGTCATCCTGTCCGGTGGGGATAGGGGGGACTGGTGGCGAGCATATGACTCTCGCTTTCGGCAGCAGGTGCCATCATTGGAGAGGGCCGAGTTTGGCAGACTTGACCAGGCTCTTTTCACCAGGTGCCTCCTGTCGTC
>WLWD01004478.1_pt1 | contig 27448 bp, 16 predicted proteins | sample 6712731 | NCBI WGS metagenome assembly WLWD01 (sample SAMN12718690, study PRJNA576275) | sponge metagenome | isolation source: marine sponge | host: Mycale hentscheli | place: New Zealand: South Island, Marlborough, Capsize Point | collected 2014-11-01
AAAGATGCACGTCTGTCTTTGGAAGACTTGAAGGAAATGATCAGTAGTGGAGGGAAAGAGCTCAGCAAGCGAGTACTACATTATGCCACCAGCTTACGTGGAACTAAGCAATTTTGGTTCAAGCAGCGAAGTAGGCTCATTTCCATGATTGACTGTCTCGGTATGCCCACTGTATTTTTCACTCATAGTGCCGCTGACAATCAGTGGCCTGAGCTGGCTCGTTTGATTGCTGAAAATCCAGATGAAAGTTCCAGCCGCAGCTCTGCAGTCAATAACAACCCGGCCATTGCTGATTGGTTCTTCTATGAACGAATTAGCAAGTTCATGAAAACATTTTATGTGGATGTTCTTGGAGCCACAGATTACTGGTTCAGATTCGAGTGGCAGCACAGGGGATCTCCTCATGTACATGGTGTAGCTTGGCTGCACAATGCACCAGACATTGAGAAACTATTGTCATCTGATGACAGTGCTGAATTGTTGGATGCTGCTGACAGGATTACTGCATATGTTGATGGCCTGGTTAGTACAATGAACCCAGGAATTCCTGCTGATGGGAACAACATAATCAATTCTATTCCCTTACCTAAGATTAAACCGCATGTGTGCAACCAACAATACCAAGGCATAAATAACTTGGAAATGGACCTGGTTGATTTAGTTGCTACTTGCCAACGGCACACAAGATGCTCAACATCATATTGCTTGAAGCGTAAGAGAGGCAAGCAGGAGTGCAGGTTCGGCTACCCCAAACCATTACAGCAAGTGACTACTATCACCACACAAGAAGGTGAACCTGTAGTGCTGACTTCCAGAAATGACAATTTGTTGAATGCCTACAACCCAGTACAATTGTCAGCTTGGAGAGCCAATGTTGATATGCAGTACATTGTGTCCAGAAACAAAGTCATCAAGTATGTGGCAAAATATGCTACCAAATCTGAACCTCGTTCAAAAGGTCTGCAAGAAGTATACAGTACAATCATGAAAAGCATCAAAGAGGATGCCACACCACTCAAAGTAGTGCAAAAGCTATTAACAAGCACTATTGGAGAGAGAGATTTTTCTGCACAGGAGACATGTCATCTTCTTTTGATGCTGCCCTTGTTTAGAGCTTCTCGAGATTTCGTTGTTCTTAGTCTTGATGGTTCTCGACAGGTGACCGAAACATTTGAAGAAGACAAATCTGTGACTGTGGACTCCCAACTGGACCACTATTGTGCTCGTCCTGATGTCCCAGAGTTTAGAGAAGTATCCCTGCTGAAATTTGTTCAGAAGTACAGAATCCCCAAGAAAATTGGCAGTGCACTGGTGCCAAGGAACAAAGATGTAATAGTGATACCACGTCCTTATTGCTCACCAGATCCACAAGGACCACAATATGAGCAATATTCAAAGCAGAAACTCATGCTTCACAAGCCTTTTGTTCAACTGGATGAGCTACTTGGAGGATGTGACACATATGCAGCTGCTTATGCTACTTTTCTTCAGTCTGGTAATGTGCCAAAATCTCTTGCTGATGATATTCACAGGCTAGAAATGGCACAGGCAGAAGATCAACAGACTGTTGATGAAGAGGTGACTATTATTTATATTTTCAAACAATTCATTTTTTATTCATTTATATGTATTCTTTTTGCAGGCATGTGATAACGATGACAATGATGATCAAAACAAGAACACTGTATTGGATTGGATGCAGCTCTGTTATCATCACACAGAATTTGAGCAAGTTGCTTCTACTTGTGAAGTCGACTGGTCTGCTGCTGGAAAAAAGTATGACAACTTGCAGGAAATGCCTTCCTTTATTGCACAGCACAAACAGCATTTTGTCTACTCTGCATATGAAACTGAGGCTGAAGCACAAAATTTGAAAGGAAAGCAGAGTGAAGCTTACCAAATAGTATTCAATCACTACCATGGCAAACTGTGTGGGTCACCTCTAAGGATGATCATCTCTGGCACAGCAGGAACTGGAAAGTCATATTTGATAAAGTGCTTGAAGAAATTGTTGGGCGATTGCCTTCGTGTGACAGCTCCAACTGGAGTGGCAACTTACAATGTAGACGGCTATACGCTTCATTCGCTTCTCAGCATTCCTGTCACTGGAGACTTTAAGGACTTGGAGGGACAGCGTCTCAGTGCTCTTCAAGGATCACTTTGTGGCGTTAGGTACTTGATAATTGATGAAATGTCAATGGTTGGCCGAAAACTATTTGGTCAGGTAGACAGAAGACTTCGCCAGGCATCCCCTCAAAGGTATCTGTTTATTGTTACTCGTAACTCAACTGTGTTTCATGTTGTTTTTTTAATGAAAAAAATCTAGATCTCATGAGGTACTGGGTGGATGTTCCTGTCTACTGACTGGAGACTGGGGTCAACTACCACCAGTGATGGACTTGCCACTGTACACTACAGCAACAAAATCTGAACTGTCTGACCTTGGCAGTGCTAATTATCGTCTCTTTGATTGTGGTATTGTTTTGAAACAAGTACTCAGGCAAGAAAGCCTAGACTTTAAAGAGTTACTCATGCGTCTCAGAAATGGTGAAATTACTTTGGATGACTGGAAAGTTCTGATGAAACAGACTCCAGCTGCAGTAGGAAATGCCAGCACATTTCAGGAAGCTCTACATCTTTTTCCAACTGCTGCAGCAGTGGCTGAGTACAATGTTGAAAAATTGCGAACAAATTCTCAGCCGGTAGCAAGAATTGAAGCCATCCATTCTGGTCCTAGAGCTAGCAGAATTCCTGCAAGTGATGCTGGTGGATTGGAACCAGTTATTTTTTTAGCATGCAAGGCACGTGTAATGCTGACTGCTAATCTGTGGGTTCAAGTTGGACTGGTTAATGGAGCACTTGGTACAGTTGTGTCAATTTGCTACGATGGTGCAGATCAATCACCACCAAGTTTACCAGTAGCAGTGACAGTAAAGTTTGATTTCTACACTGGTCCTACTCTGGCAGATGGCACTGTTCCAATAGGTCCACTACGCCGCACATGGTTGTCCTCTACCTACCCATGCTCGAGACTCCAGCTTCCCCTAAAATTGGCCTGGGCAGTTACAATTCACAAGTCCCAAGGTATGACATTAGACAAAGTTGTCATTGATGTGGGGAAAAAAGAATTCTCGGCTGGACTGACTTTTGTGGCATGCTCACGTGTGCGGCATGTAAAAGATCTGCTTTTCAATCCTCCGTTCGCTTTTCAACGTGTAGCACATCTAGCCAGCAGCAGACGTCATAAGGAAAGACTCAATGAAGACCTCAGATTAGAGAAACTCAGCAATAGTTTAGGCTCACAAACAACACTGTCAGTCAAGTCTGAGTTGTGCACAGATCACAGAATTAGCGAGGAGGCAGAAGAAGCAGAAACAGCAACAAATGTGCCCCATATTCCAATTCCATCATCAGGGGAAGCACATGATGCCTGCTGTAATGGAGACTGCAAAAATGTTATCGCTAATGAACCACCTCTTCCGGTCGAAATAAAAAAGAGTCTCACTGATGATGTTGTTGTCACTAGCGTTGACACCCATACTCACCAATTCCACTATAACCCTGTCAATGAAGAGTGGCAGCGTGCACAATGTGAAAGGCTTGGATTGCAGTACTGTGGACCAAATGGAGTCACTCCTGGTGGTTCTAATGTCCCATTAACACGTCCGACCAATTTCAAGAGGATAGTTGGCGATGGAAATTGCCTATTTCGATCTTTTTCTTTGATTCTTACAGGATCGGAAGAGCAGCACTTAGCTATACGAGGTGCTATCGTACAGCACATGAGAACAATTGGGGATGCGATATGGCCACATCAGATTGCTCCTCTTCTGAGACAGATTCAAAATCTTGGAGAAGTGCACCTTGTTGGCTCAGTTTATACAGATGCAGAATGGGAGCTGGGAATTGAGCAGTATATTGCGGCAACCAGGATGAATCAAAACAGGGCATGGGGATCGGAGGTTGAAGTCATGGCATTGGCACACCTTCTGGATACCCCAATATACAGTTATGATACCGTGAGTGGTTGGAATCTATATATCCCAGGTATGGTGCATGGTACATTTAATTTCAGTCATACAGATACACATCAAATGGCTATGTATGTGCACCATGCTGTTAACCACTATGATGTGGTCAATTCAGTGCAGTAATTGGTTAAATTTGGCAAAATTTAATAGTGGTCACATCAAATGCATAGCGCACAGGCTTTGTAATTGTTGTCTTTCTTGCTGTAAAGCGGGAATTGTCTTTATGGTAGTAGTTTGAGTTGACTTTATTAGGAGACACCAAAATTAGCATTCTTGGACTCATGTACTGATTTCACAATGTGTGGGCTGTAATAATGTGGAGCCCTGAGCTCTTTGTGTGCCTCTGCAAAGACGACCTCCAGGAATGCATTTTTTGCTGGGATTTCCGGTGTTTCCTGAGCTCACTAACTGGGTGGCAGGGAGTCCCAGTAATCACAAAGTGTCGTCTATGTCCACACATTTCGGTACAGTTCGCCATCCAAACAGTCCTCAAATTATTTGTCCATTTAGAACCTAGCTTGTGTGCCAGTATAAATAACTGGGTATTTTAAGCTGGAGGTCCTAAGTTATTTTTCATCAACTATATTCAACTAAACGTCATATTTTATGCTCATCAAATTTATACTCAAGTTCTTAAAAATTTCAATGTCAAGTATTGAACTCAAGTCTTATAAATTTTGAATATTTTTATAGTCAAATTCTTATACTCGAGTGCTTCAAGTTTACACCTTAAAGAAAGATTTTTAACTGCAGCAAGCTGCTGACAAGTACACCTTATTTGCTTTAACTTTTAGTATTAACTTTCTTCTTTAAATATGAAGGAGGAAATAAAGGGTTTTATCATGAACATAAATTTCATATGACTAGCACAAAATTTTAAGTTCTACTTTTTTAACAGTCCTGAAGCATTTTTTTGTATCACAAAATATATTATTAAACATTTTCACAAATAATAATAATTACATTCATTAAAATTTTCTAAAAAGGACCCAAAGTAAATATCAGTGCATTTGATAATGTGACTACTATGGTCCCCTCTGAAATATTCGGAGGGGGGCAATCATCTGTCGAAGATGAGTACAGATGATTGTCCATATCTATCATATGTCACATCCAAAATTACCAACTTTTAAACAATAGTAAATAACACATATGCAATACATTCTTGGAATAGTGTACAGTATCAACTGACAGATTGTCTATCTGGTTTATACAAAACTTTGAAATGGTTGGTAACTTTGTATGTGTATGTATGGTTATGGTATGCTGATGAGCTCAAAAAAGAGCGAAACAATCATTTCCCCCCCTAAAATTATCATACAGTGTACTCATTTTAAACTAAGTGGCATTATTTCATTTTATTTTCAGCTGGGCCAGCTCGCTCGCCATTTGCGCTATTCGAGCGCACCACTAGTATATATATATGTAGGTATGTATGTATGGATTGTACGTATGCTCTTTAAATGCGCGCTCTTCTAATTACGTAAGTTAGGTAAAGCGTTCACAGTTCCAGTTTTTTTCAATTAAAGAGCGCGGAGTATCCTGCTGCAGACGCAACATTGTTTCAACCAAAAAGTTTACAGCTACTCTCTTCTTGAAACAATTGTGAAGTCTTTGTCAAGCTGCGCTTCTTTGCCACTGCTTTCGAAGTTTATTCAGGTAATTTTGTTAGTTTAGTCTGGGATCAGAGACTTTAGATTTCTCTGATGCTAACTGAGAATGGAAAGGGTTACACTGTGCACTACAGTTAGATGTAATTTCTGTCCTATTTTTCTGTAAAAAGAGTCTGCTCGCTCGCCATGCATTTGCGCTATTCGAGCGCACCACTAGTATATATATATATGTAGGTATGTATGTATGGATTGTACGTATGCCCTTTAAACGCGCGCGCGGGGAACGTTTTTTCTTCAAAAAAACACGGCTTTTTAGGCTTGACCCCAGTTTATTCTGAAACTACAGCATTAAGCAAGTCTTACTTTATACTTAATCTCCAAAGTGTGAGAAAATTCCTGCGAAAACGCTTGTTTTTCAAGAAACAAAAAGTTGATTCGATCGGTTACTATGACATTGAAGACCCTTTACCAGATTTAAATTCAAAACTTCGCCTTTTTTCCGGCTAAGTGCGGCTTGTTACTAGTTGTCAAGAGCCACCTGTAGTCAGTACTAAGAGAGCTATCACTACTTCTGAAAAGTTTATGTAAGCACATAAAGTATTAATGCTAAGGAAGCTACTACTACTGGAGGGATGCCGAGGTAAGTACGCAATTCCATATTTGTTAGCAGCTTAATATGCAAAATAACTCTGGCCTTTCTTTTTTATAGCTAAGAGCTTGTTGTCAACAGTGACTGGTAAATTCAAATAGTCAGAAGGACTCAAATTTGGTACTACAAAAGTTACCACTGCTCAAGAAAATGAGGTGAGAAAGTAATTTGTATTTGTGTGCTAAAATTGATTGTCTTTTGTTTTGTAGGTGAGAGCTTGTTGTCAAGAATTCAAGGTAATTCAGATGGTCAAAGTAACTTCAATTTGATACTACAGAAGTTATCAATACTCAAGAATGAGGTAAGTAGTAATTCCATATTTGTTGGCTAAAATTACAAGTAATAACACTGGTTTATTTTTTATCGTAGCTGAGAGCTTGTTCAAGAGTTACTGGTGATTGAGATTATCAGAATGGCAGATGTTTGATACTACAAAAGTTACCATTAATAAGGTAAGACAGTGATTTTGTATTTGTTTGCTGAAATCAAATGTCATAACTGCTGTTATAGTGTTTGCATGAAGTAAGCTAAAACATAGTAACATTTTATGTTACCTAACTATCAGGCTCGCTCGCCATTTGTGCTCAAGCACACCACTAGTTGGCGAGCGAGCGTAGCGAGCGAGACAGTATTAGGGGTGGATAATGCAAAATCGGGTATATGTTATATATATGTATGTATGTATGGATGGTACGTATCTTCTTTAAACGCGCGCGCGTAGAACGTTTTTCTCCTAAAAACATGGCTATTTAGGCTTGACTCCAGTTTATTCTGAAACCACAGCATTAAGCAAACCTTACTTTATACTTAAGCTCCAAAGTATGAGAAAATTCCTGCTAAAACGCTTGTTTTCAAGACACAAAAAGTTGATTCGACAGGTTACTATGGCATTGAAGACCCTTTTCCAGACTTAATTTCAAAACTTCGCCGTTTTATGGGGGGATACGAAGTGCCGGTTGTTGGTTGTCAAGAGCTGTTGGTAGTCAGAATGCCGTAGTATTATGCTATGGAAGCTACTATACTTCTCGAGGGAAACTGAGATAAGTACGCAATTCAATATTTGTAGCTAAATATGCAAAATTAACTCTAGCCTTTCTTTTTTCTAGCTAAGAGCTAGTCAACAGTGACTGGTAAATTCAAATAGTCAGATTGGCTCAAATTTGGTACTACAAAAGCTACCACTGCTCAAGAAAATGAGGTAAGAAAGTAAATTTGTATTTGTGTACTAAAATTGATTGTCTTTTGTTTTTGTAGGTGAGAGCTTGTTGTCAAGAATTCAAGGTAATTCAGATGGTCAAAGTAACTTCAATTTGATACTACAGAAGTTATCAATACTCAAGAATGAGGTAAGTAGTAATTCCGTATTTGTTGGCTAAAATTACAAATAATAACACTGGTTTATTTTTTATCGTAGCTGAGAGCTTGTTCAAGAGTTACTGGTGATTGAGATTATCAGAATGGTTGATGTTTGATACTACAAAAGTTACCATTAATCAGGTAAGAGAGTGATTTTGTATTTGTTTGCTGAAATCAAATGTCATAACTGCCATTATAGTGTTTGCATGAAGTAAGCTAAAACATAGTAACATTTTATGTTACCTAACTATCAGGCTCGCTCGCCATTTGTGCTCAAGCACACCACTAGTTTATTTATATATATGGACGTACGTATGTCATTTTGTACTTTGACCCTCCGTATTTTTGTGTTCGCTCCGCGTTCGACCCCGTCCCAAAATTCACTAAACCGAATCCTCCGGTTTAGCGACCATTACCCGTATCACCTTAGAAATTGAATTGTTTACGGCTTTGAATTGTTTTGCGGGTGCAGTTAAAACTCAAAATCTTATGGGAGCTCCATTTCTATTCGAGTTAGTTGCGGTGGTAAGTTAATGCGCTATTTGTCACAGTTATAAGTCCTAATCAACAGTATTTACTTAAAAATGCATTGTCCACTAGACGCTATTTGTCACAGTTATAAGCCCTACTCAACAGTATTTACTTAAAAATGCATTGTCCACTAGACGAACCACGAAGGTAAGTCTTGCGTAGGTATGTTCAGTTGTGTGAAAGTATTGTGCGTTACAACTACTATTAAGAATATCACAAAGAAAATTTTAAATAACGTGATTTGATTTTGTTGCTTCTTTTTCAATTCAAACTGTTGCGGGAGCGGTTACTATGACATTGAAACCCCTTTACCTCATACGTAATTTAAAAACTCGACTTTATTTTAATAGCTTGAGTGTTAGTTGTTAAAATCAAATTTCACAATAGTGTAGTTTAAGGCTCGCTCGCCATTTGTGCTCAAGCACACCACTAGTATATAAACAAATAAACAAACATCCCCGATTTTTTCATTTTTACCCCTGTAAGTGTCTCGCTCGCTACGCTCGCTCGCCAACTAGTGGTGTGCTTGAGCACAAATGGCGAGCGAGCCTAAAGACTATACTATTTTTATATGAATGATTGGACTTCTAACACTGAAGCTACTGAAAATAAGGTCCAGTTTTTTTTACTGATTTAGCATACAGGGTAAAGGGATTTCAGTGCCATAGTAACAACTCTTTGCAACTGCTTGGAAGGAAAACAACAACAACAAAACAATACACGTTATTTAAAAGTTTTCTTTGTGTTATTCTTTGGCTAAGTAGTGGTTGTAACACACAATGCTTTGACACAACTGGACATGCACCTACACAGACTTACCTTTGCAGTAGTCTAGTGGACAATGTATTTTCAAGTAAAATACTGTTGCGCAAGGCTTATAGCCATGACAAAGAGCGCATTGACTTACCACCGCCACTAAGGATTCTCAGAGCTCGTTAATTGAAAAATACTGGAACTGTGAACGCTTTACCTAACTTACGTAATTAAAAGCGCGGGCGAAAACAGAGGTCTCACGTACCCCATAAACAGATAAATAAATAAATATATATAGCGAAATCTCGATTGAGTTACCCCAGATAGTGTCTCGCTCGCTTCGCTCGCTCGCCAATAAACATCCCCGATTTTTTCATTTTTACCCCTGTAAGTGTCTCGCTCGCTACGCTCGCTCGCCAATTAATTCTATTCGCGTGATTCTTCCAATAACGCAATATCTTATGAATCTACTTTATAGTCAGCATTTTGGGTGTGGTGGGTCAGAGATAAACAGAGAATGTTGGAACGCCCAATTTTGGAAAACAGTAGAATCTAGTCTGTAAGCCAGTTATGGCGGAAAGACAGCAGCAAGTTCCTACTGAGGATGAGGTGAGCACATAGCTAAGCCCTAGCTGATTTCTAGATCAAGTGTTTGTTTATTAGATCCACTGTTTGTATAGCTAACTTTTACAAAAGGGTTGAAAGAAGGGAAAACACTGCTACCTACACACATGCCAAGTGCTTAGCATAATTGCAAGCATAATTTTTCCAACAACTCAAATAAAAGAAAGAGAGAAATTAAAGTCTGAGCATTCGATAAAAGGCATCAGCAACTGGAAAAACAGAGGGAAATTTATGTCTGAGCATGCTCATAAAAATACTAACAACTGGAAAAGAGAGGGAAACTAATGTCCGAGCATGCTCACAACAAATGCACTGGCAACTGGAAAAAAGAGAGGGTAAAAGTCATGTTCCTGAGCATGCTCTTGAAAAAAAAACACCAGGTTCTTTTATGAGCATGCTCAGACATGACTTTCCCTCTCTTTTTTTAGTTGCTAGTGTGTTTTTGAGGATAGTTAGACGAGACTATCCCTCTATTTTTTGCTATAGTTTGTAACTATTTTACTCTAGTCATTTGAAGTCTAGTTTGTTCTATTTGAAGTCTAGTTTGTTCCAGAAATATAGTAAGTTGTGTGTTTATAACACATAAGCACAACGTATATTTGTTGTGATGTTATTTTTCTGATTATTTTGTTGTTGTTGTTGTTGTTGTGCTTGTTATTGTTTTATTTATAGTTTCTTACAATCTGTATTGAATTTTGTATTTGGGATGTATTTGTATGTTTGTGCACTTTTATAGGAAGATTATGTTTTTTGTCATTTTTAATGTATATGTTCATGTGTTAGCATTTTTATAAACAATAGCAGGTGTCTTTCAAAAAGAAAAAGCTTTTTTTTTTACAATTTTTTTCATTGCGTTTTGACTAAACAGTTGGTACCATTACATGAAAGATTTTAACAGTCACGTTTTCGTTTCTGTTGATTTACTGCTAAAAGCTAGAAACTCTTCCACAGCTATATCAGCAAGCTAAGGCCTTGTACTACCCTCTAAATGCTATAGGAGTCATGTTAAAAAGCTTGCAATGAAAAAAACTGACTTGCTGCGATTAAGCATACTGATTGGATTTTCGCTGAACTTGCTGCTCTGACAGGTCCCTACTTCTTAGTCTTTCTACCAGCTACAGTTGGGTCTCTAGTAGTGAGAATATCTAAGCCAATGATGGCCCCAACATTTAAAATAGCATCATTTTTTACATTCCTAGAAGTGATGCATTTTGTAAACAGTGAATATTAAAACATTAACATAGTCGAACTGAAAAACTATATTTTATCAACTACCATATCGTTTTGTTTTGTTTTTGTTTTTTCTACTATAGTTCCTTTCTGTGCAAAAAAAAAATTGTTACACAGAACAGAATTGAGAACGTATTTTTTCTGATGCCTACTGTACATTATTTTAGCGCAGGAAGAAACAGCTCATTCTCTTATTATGTATTTGTGTGTTTGGACTATCATGTCATTATTGTGTGTTTGTGTGTATATATTTATACACTGTAATAGTTGTATGTTTGTGTGTTTGTTTATTTGTCCATTTCTCAGCTTTTTTACTATTTCATTTATTAAAATATTATTTTATTGTATTTAATCATTGTGTGAGAAATTGTATGTTTGTGTGTTAGCATGTCATAGAGTTGCTGTTGTTATAATGTGTTTACATTTCTGTAAATTTATAATGAGTAAAATTGTATGTTTGTGTGTTTGTTTACATGGTTTTAATTATAGTATTGTTGTTTATAAGCTTTTATATGTATTTTTATTTATTTATTTATAGTTGTGCATAATGTTTAGAAAGTGTATTCACTGCTGATAACATTTGTTTGTGTGTTTGTTTTAAATGTAGTCTTATTATAAGTTTGTTTGTGTGTTTGTATGTTAAAGTCTCGTTTAAATAGCACTTAGTGCTGTTTGTTTGTTTGTATATCAATTTAATTATATATTTATTTGTTTATTTGTATTTAGAGAGATCTCCATCCTCCAGTCTCACTTCACTGGGAGCACTGCCATACATGGAGTAAGCGTGTCTGGCCTGTACAATGTGCAGTACTAAAGAATAAAGTCATAGTTATGGATTTTCTTCATCACACACTTCACATCTCTACTGACCTTCACTCATGGACTACTACTCGTGCACCATATGAACGCTCGTCCCTAACTACCTACCAGTCTAAGTTTGTATTGGTTGGTGGATATCACCCCTCCATTCGGGAACCCACTAACTCTCTGTTCACTAGTACTACTGGTCGAGACTGGAAGCCATCGCTACGTGCCATGCCTACTCCTCGCTCCTGGTCATCATCAGTTAGTGGAGGATCACCAGAGGTCCTGGTCGTGGCTGGAGGGTGTGGCTCACATAACGAGGACTTGGACGTAGTGGAAGTTCTACTCAACGACCATTGGACAACTGCAGACTCACTTCCTTCTTCATGCTGGAACATGCGATCAACATTCCATGAAGGCAACTTCTACTTCACAGGAGGAGTTGACAAGAGAGAGATTCTATTTATATGTAGTCTAGAGTCTCTCATAGCATCTGCTAGTAATGTCAGCACAAGAAGACAAACAATATGGAGGACAGTAACCACACTTGCTGCCATCTTCGCCATCGCTTCCTATGTATCGAATCTAATCGGCACTGATGAAGATTCTACCATTAGCAGTTACTCCAACAAGACAGAGGAGTGGATTGAGACTACTAGTGAGGGAGATAGACCAGAACAGAAGCATAATACTGAATGTATAGCTACTGCAGTCTTGTCTACTGGACAGTTGCTGGTTGCTAATAGCAATGGAGTACACAAAGTAACTCTGTCAGGTTAGTGTAAGTAAATAGCAGCATCTCTAGATAGCCATCTTGACTTCAGTGAAATTGGCTTCTCTTTGGAATATCCCATTGATAGATTATATGGGAAACCAAAGTTAGGTATTAAAAACTTGTACTATAATAATAACTAGAAAATGCTCGTGTAGCATTGGTTGGGTGAGCAAGGTTTTGGGGAAAGAATAGTGGAAGCTGGCCATAGCTAATTGGCATAGAGTCAGTTTAAATGACCATTTATTATATTAATTATGATATTATAATAAGTAAGGTAATTGATTGTCTTTGCTAAAATTGCAAGTGCTAGAGTGCAGCTGCTTCTACTGGCAGCTGCTTCTACAGGCAGCTGCTTCTACAGGCTTTAGCTCCTGGCTATAAAACCAGCTGCCCACACTCTGTATTGCAGGAGCCAGCTAATGGTACTGGTGCCTGTGTGGGTTACTTGTATAGTATAACCAATGAGATTGTAATAACTGTAATTATTGCTTTATTTGCAACACTTTAGCTGTAATGATTAATTTATTTTATGTTCAATAGCTTTCAAGGATGCATATAAACACTTCATTGTTTCCAAGGAAGTGCTGGAGCTTCTGTCTTTAAAGTTTATGTCCCTTGGTCCTCCAAGACAAGGCAAGAGTACAACTCTCAGGAGAATAAAGAAAGAGATCATAGATCTTCTGTCAGCTAAAGAAGAGGAGCAGATTCATGGCAGCACAGGTGCAGTACAGTGTTGCTCCAATATGCTAGTCCAAGGCAAGTCAGATTCAACCACAGCAGAAAGAACCACAAACTGGACCATTGTAAAGAATCTCACTGAGGAAGCATCTCTACTTGTTCACACTCTCAAAGATAGTTTGGTAACTGAATCCACTTCTGAAGCTGAATCCACTTCTGAGGCTACTGCTGATTCCCATGGAGGTAGTGACACCAGGGCAGAGGTCAGTCAGGCTAGCAATACAGGGCAGTCTCATCAAGTTAAAAAACAACACATTAGAAACACCAAGCAATCACGCCCTGTTCAAAAGCCACAGCCTAACTTAATTCATAAAATGCTGGCAAAACTAAAATTATTGACCAAACAAAGAATCAGATCACCAGATTATTCTGAAATAGCTGCCATATTCGAGACAGTCTCCGAACAACCACACTTTGCAGATAATGTGAAGCACTCTTTTAAAGCTTTTTTGAGAATGGAGGACACCGGAGGTCAGCCCGAGCTGATGGACATGCTACCAGCACTCACCATAGGACCTGGCCTCTACTTGCTGTTCTTTAGCTACAAGTTCCAACTAGATGAGGAGTATCGTGTCTTTTATCAGAGAGTTTCAGGAGAGACAACTGCACCAGAGAAATCAGAGTTTACTCTGCAAGAGATGCTTTTGCGCACTCTGGCCAGTATATCTTGTTTCAGTTCCTCCACCCACCTTCAACCTCTACCTGGAACAGACAACTCAGCCATTGGTGAGATACTGGAGTCCTCCAATTCAGTAGTGTTTATAGTGGGCACTCACAAAGACAAGGTTTCTGAGGAAGTCATCGCTACAGTCGACTCACAGCTTCAAAAAGTGATTCGAGACACTGACTCCTACAAAAAAGGCATAGTTCAGTTCTGCTCAAAAGACACGCTTGTTGTTTCTTTGGACAACATGGGAGGCGGAGTAGAAGAGATTGATCACTTGCATCAGCTACTGGAGAATGCCATGGAGAATCACTTTAAAAAGCTGAAAATTCCAGCTGTGTGGCTTCTGTTCAGCTTGTGTCTTCGCATGAGAGAAGTGAGGACAGCCAGCCTGGAGACCTGCTTGGCCTTGTCCCATGCCTTCAATATGACACCCTACGAGACCAGAGCAGCTCTGTTGTTTCTTCACCACCATGCCGGTGTTCTGATGTACTTCCCCAGTGTGCCTGGTTTGGAGGACCTGGTCATCATAGACATCCAGGTAGTGTATGACAGTATCACTGGTGTCATTCTTAAAGCCATGTGCTTTGATAGAGTAGGTCAGGCCAAATCCGAGAGATTCAGGAAGACCGGTCGATTCACCATGAAAGTTTTGATGAAAGCTATGGCTGACATTTCTGGAGATCTGATTCCACCAGAGCAACTGGTAGCTTTGCTTGCATATCTTCACTTGATAGCTGAGATTGTGTCAGTCGAATCTTCTGATACTAACTCAGTGTTAGAAGAAGAGAAAGAATACATCATGCCTTGCGTGTTAGAAAACACTAGTGCAAAGGAACTGGACCAATTCCACAAAGAATCCTGTAGGTCGTGTTTCGTGGAGCCTCTCTTGATGTACTTCAGTAGTGGGTTTACTCCTATGGGACTCTTTCCTGCTTCCATGGCTTGTCTCATATCTAACAAGTCCTTCACTTTCATCAGAGAAGGTGTCAAGAAAAACATGGTTCCCTTTTTGTATGGATCTAATTTAATTTGTGTAACATTTATATCTCGATGTAAATATTTTGAAGTTGTAGTTTCTTGTGATCCTACATTCCAAGACTCCATTCACCACGAATGTACAGCTTTAAAACTAGAAATAGAGGACACTCTAAAGAAGGCTAGTTCCAGAATGAACTACAACAGCTCCATGGACTACCAGTTTGCCTTTGACTGTCGTTCACACGAAGGAGAGAATCATCTCGGGGTCGTTGATGGAGCGCACTCTGTCCCCAAAGTCATGAAATGTCTCTTCAATCCAAACAACCCACAAGCAGTTGTACTCACCAATAGACACCTCATTTGGTATGGACAGGTATGTAGAAATAGACTATGTATTTTAACGTATTAACCGACTCTCATTTATTTGGTTTCAGAAATACGAAAAGAAAGATCCTGCAGTAGAAATCTCTGAAAGTAAGTCAAGTTGTTATTTGTATTTAGCTAGTATTATTGAAAATGTTTTATTATTAGGCGGCAACAACTTGAGTATATTTCTGAGTGTGTATCCTGACTTGGTGCACTCAGTGACGCCTTGTGTTATGACAGTAGCTGATCGCTGCTACAGTAAAGGACTCGTATCTCCTGACACGTATGAACAGCTCCTTCAGCGTGAAACTTGGATTAATGTTGAAAAGACAAGGAATCTTCTGAATAATATTCGTACAGTCTTACCATCTAGACCTACTGCCCTCAAGGAGTTTGTTACTGTATTGTCTCAAGTGGACTATTGTAGACAAGTGGCAGATAAAATACAGCAACAGCTCCAGTAAGTATATTATTATTGATGTAGTATTTGTATTATTGTATTGTTTTTGTAATATTAAAGTCTGTCAACACTACATGGACATAGATTTGAAAACACTCATTGTATTGTATTTTTCACTGTTTGTATCCCATATTTCAACATTTTATTGGACATTGAATTTGCACATTGTCAAAGTTTTAATTTTTTGTAACTGTAAAATTTTCATTATAAATGTTAAAAATATCAATTATTAGCCATATAATTATAATAGCATACAAAGGTAGCTAGTGTATGATTTGAAGTAGTTTGAACTTGGTAGCCAATGGTTGCCCACTAACTAGCAATAACTTGAGTATTTCTGTATCCAGACTTGGTCCACTCAGTGATGAGGCCAACTTTTGGACTGGATGACACAGGTGAGGCCAGAATTCTTCTGAATAACATTCATACAGTCTACAATCACATACTGTTCCATCAGAGTTAGTTACTATGGAAACGACCATAATTCTACCCCAAGTCAAGAATAAAAAAAATAATTTTTTTTTTTGTTAATAACAAACATCATCTCACTTCTTTATTGCCCAACTGACTAAGATGGTCTTGGCTTCTTTTTTTTTAATTTCTTTTTATATATATTATATACCATGTAAATGTTGATTAAGAAACTATTCTCCTAAGTCTATATTATGCTTGCAGATTATAGTTGTCTTCCTGTAATTAGAACAAGTTCACAGCAGCATTGGGTAAAGGGAATCTCCACATAATAATACTAACTGGAAAACTCTTGGGCAGTGTCTGAAATGCTTACAATACTCCATTAATGGCTGGTCAGTATAATTAGCTATTAGCACTATATTTTAGTACCCCATGTGTCCCTACTCAGTCTATAGAAATAGCAGACAATCAACTACATACAGTGCATAGTGCACTAACTGGAGGCAGAAATCACTGGACATATGCACATATACACACACAGGTTAGTTGAGTGAGGGCTAGCATGGAGTCATTCTCATCTGATGTATGCAATTGATGAGGAATGGAAGAGGGAGGTGAGGGAAGAGGGAGGTGAGTGAAGTAGGAGGTGAAGAGAGGAAAAGAAAAAGAAAGTGGCAAGACCCATAAAATTCATCTCACTGACTTCCAGCAAGCTTGCCCATAATATCCTCTAACTTCCATTCCTCTTTTTAACATCTTCAATAGATGAGAAATAAATACAGCAGCTACGATAAAACAAACAACATACACACACACACACTTTGTACACCATTCTTCCCAAACATACGCTCCCACACATACGTACATATGCACACACATACGTACATACACATTCCACACTTCCCTACACATCACTTTATACTCACATACTCCTTACTCAAATATTACTTAGGATGTGCTCCAATAGCACAGTGTGGTGAGTGAGTCACCACCTGCCACTCTTCCACACAACCTACAACATCAAAGTGAGCTGAGATTGGTAGATAAACTACTAAACAACCTCATAATTGTCTTCAAAACACTGCTTCAAGCAATATTAAAATCAAATTAAAAAAAAAACTTTAAAGAAATAATATAGAATCTTTAAGGAAGCATATTTAGTTTTGTTTGGGATTTCTATACAGCTCAAATAACTTAAAAAATTGTTTTAATATTAGATATTGTAAAATATAATGATGACAGTCAAGTATTGATCTTTTCCCAACTTCAACATTTCTTGAGTTCATACACACACACATAACAACAACAACAACATCAAAATTTTAACTAGTACACACAAAGTTTTTATGGCTTTCATAACAACCCACAGTCTCTCATTTTGTGCTAATTCATTTATCTTCTACAGCTAACAGTAGCTGCATTAGGAGTACCTCCTAGCTACAAGAATTAAGTACACACAAATTCTGAGGTATTTAACAGCTGCAATTTGACTGGCAGGAATGACCTCTCATCAAGATGACCTCTTGAGCAGGCTGACCTCACTACTAGACTATAATACCTGAAAATAATATTATTCCACATAAAAGATCACACCTACACATTGTACACACAAACAAAAACACTCTCTCCTCTAAACCTCAATAACACAATTAGAAGTTAAAAAATTGCTTTTATGCTCATGAACTAATCATAAGAAGAAAATAGTTTAAAATGAAGCACCAAAGGTGCAAACCCTCACCACTATTAAACACTACCTAGCTGCTATAATATACTCTCCTTCCAAAAAAAAAAAAAAGCAATCTGTTAGATATTTTAATGAGGCATCAAAATAGCTCATCCAATGAAAATGGTACATGGAAATGCTGTCTTCATAAGAGAAGCTAAACTAGCCAGAAATACTCACCATAAACATTTTCAACGCAAAACTTCTACTCTTTCAACTTAGTTAACTTCCCTGAGTATTATAAAGTGAACTACATCGCTGACTACAAGAAATTATTTGCTCACGTGATTATGATGTGAGGCTAGGGGGTGCTACCCATAAAAGCTGGTACCTATGCAGAGCTGAAAGTGAAAGCTTCATGTTTTCTCAACAATTAGCCCGAAATTTAAAAAAAAAGTACCCCTATAAAAAGTCTTAAATCTTTGTCCTGAGTAAGTTCATACCTAAATCAACTGTTAATTGTCAGTAATCTCCAAAATCAGAGCATGACAGACCGACAAACAAACAGACAGGATGACTACTATAACCCTCTTGCGCATGCACGCTGAGGGTTAATAATAGTGAGATTAACAAGAACTGCAGTTATGGCTAACATTCACAAGATATTTACACCTCAACCTGTAACCCCATATGCACATCTAAGAATAGTCACATAGTGAATGAGTGAATAACTTGGTCTCTACTTTCTTGCTGCACCACAACGAATTTATCTTCCACACAACCACATATTCACACCACTATCACAACACACACTGCACACCACACACCACACACATATATACACACACCCCATGTGGTGCAATTTTTGAGCTTCATCATGACCTCTCATGCAGAATGACCTCTAGACTTGACCTTACTATAATTAGCTGAAAAAATTATTCTTCACACAAGAAAGCACAAACACATACACACATACAAACAACTCTCTATTTTTTTGTCTTTTCTCTCTAAACAAAGAATGAAATAATATAAAAATAATACATGTTCAAGGAAAAAAAAATGGGCATATTTTAATTAAAAAATGCAATAGTAATGAAATTTCTGGGTAACTATGGTTATAGCTGACCCTTACAAGATATTTACACCTCTACCACAGACCACTAAAATGTGTCACATTGTCCTCTCACATCTAGAATGAGAGTACATAATGTACTTGTTGTTACACAACGAGCAATTCTAACCCACTTACTTATTCCCCCTAATTCTGACCCTAATTAAATAGCCACTTAAATGACAACTATGCTGTGATTGTTTCATCCTTATTAGGAATCATCAGTATGTTATAATCACTATGAAGTCATGGGTGACAGTGTTCTATAATAACTTATATAACAGTGTAGCACTAAATCATTTTAGGATATACCCATAACTTCATAATGATAAACATAGACAATCAGCATTAGTTAGTGTGTGTGTGTGTTTTTATGGTGATTGGCAAGCTTTCTTACCTGTTATATGCTCATTATTAATCTTGATGTCTAATTGAAAAAACAATTAGAATCATGACATACACACTCACCTCCTACATACTGATATGTCATCACACACATACACACTCTCCTCGTACACACTGAAATACCATCACACATATACATATATACACTCTCTTCCTACACACTGAATGAAATATCATCACACACACACTCCTCCTATAATTTAACAGTAATATTAAAATATTTTGCAGATAGCAGATGAACAGAATTGTGAATAATTAAGCTATCCAACTTCTTTGTGAAGCTAAATCTGGATTTGATGTTTGACAAGAATACAGCTTTCTAATGGTGCAAACTCTTGATGCATAGCTGCTATGGTTCACAAGTTTTTAAAGTTTTTTTTTCTGGCCAACTCAACTTGGACAGACTATAGACCTAACCAGCCTTTGGTCTTAGCTAGGGCAGCTGCTTCATCTTGGGAGGCATGTTATTACCACAAACCATTAGTGATATGACCAAATAAGGTCATACTGTAACTGGAGTAAAGTACACTATAATAACAATAACAGAAACATGAATAATCTTAGGCACTGCAAGTTCTGTTTTAGATGTATTTTATTACCACTACACCTCTATCTCAAACTATTAAACCTTCAACTATGACCATAACCTCCCTCTTCTATTTACAGCTAATTCACATCCAGGTACACTGCTTGCCTGGCTACCTTTAAATTAAATTTATCCTCCTGGAGACAGTCTGATCTCGCCTGTGACCTTCTTCTTCATGAGAGATCCTTGTCTACAGACACAAAAGACAGTGAGGGGAAGTCTGAACTCTAGTGACCCTGCAGTCATGCTGGATCAGAGTAGTACGGGGGAGTTTCACTTAATGCAGCCACGGGCCACGGATATCGATCACTTTAAAAAATCATAAAAATACAATAATTAAAGCTATGCGTGATAAACAGTAATCAAAAGACACCTTCGAGGCTATTGAGCTGCTGGGCATTTTAGGGAAGAACAAAGTAAGGACAGATAGTTAGCTATCTGTGCAGCCATTTTCGTTAGGGTTAGAGCTGTAGAAAGTGATGGTGAAGCCTCAGCGAAGCCTGCATAATCAAACAGTACCAAGTCCAGTAGGAATGGAAGTCTATCTTTATCTTTTTTGTTTTGTTTTTTTGTTTTTTTTTGTTTTTTTTGTTTTTTTGTTTTGTTTTTGTGTTTTCATTCTTTTCTTTCAACGATTTTCGGTCAAATTTAAATCTGTTTTTTTGTTTTGTTTTTGTGTTTTCATTCTTTTCTTTCAACGATTTTCGGTCAAATTTAAATCTCTTACCAAGTTTGTGTTAGTCTGACACTAAAAATTATCCTGCATTATTATTTATCGTATTTTCCCGTACAACTTTGACAAACTATTTCAAAGTGTACATTTTGCGTATGTTAACAATGTATTGATTGGGAAATGACATTCTTGTAGATATGGCATCTGTTTTGAATGTGTCCGACACAACGGTTGCCTTTGACAACACCAGTTCTGCGAGATACATCAGCCTGCCTGCTCCACCCGACATGGTGCTGGAGGACGACGTGCCATTGGTGCTGTCTATTGAGGGACCTTTACCTTACTCTGTAGCAATCGAATTACGCTTGCATTGAACAATTTGAATATCACAGTACTTGATGACCCCAGTGAGTTAGAGCATGGAACTAACAGGGTTGGTCGGACAAGAAGAAGCTGACAATGTAGGACTTCAGTTATCCGAACATGTTGGGACTGAGAGGTGTTCAGATAAGTTATCAATAGAAAATGTATTACAAAAGCACTAATGAAGGGGCGTGGTCTAGCAATTATTCATGTCTGCACACGCTGCTTTGGATGTTCGGTTAACTGCATTCGGATAACTTCACTTATACTGTACATAAACATCTATAATTAATATGACCATCTATAGCAGTTTACGGAATAATTTATTTTTGTGTCGATGTATTTGTTGTTAGCTTACTTTTTACTACCTATCTCCTTACTATAGATGTATTTAGTTTTGAAGACTTATAGTCCTGCAATGGTGATAAGTAAGCCAGCTGTTATACGTTATATTATGACCACTGGAGTGGTGTGATGATATATGACCACTGGAGTGGTGTGATGATATATGACCACTGGAGTGGTGTGATGATATATTATCACTGGAGTGGTGTGATGATATATTATCACTGGAGTGGTGTGATGATATATTACCACTGAAGTGGTGTGATGATATATTACCACTGGAATGGTGTGATGATATATTATCACTGGAGTGGTGTGATGATATATTATCACTGGAGTGGTGTGATGATATATGACCACTGAAGTGGGAGTGGTGTGATGATATATTACCACTGGAGTGGTGTGATGATATATTACCACTGGAGTGGTGTGATGATATATTACCACTGGAGTGGTGTGATGATATATGACCACTGGAGTGGTGTGATGATATATGACCACTGGAGTGGTGTGATGATATATGACCACTGGAGTGGTGTGATGATATATGACCACTGGAGTGGTGTGATGATATATTACCACTGGAGTGGTGTGATGATATATTACCACTGGAGTGGTGTGATGATATACCACTGGAGTGGTGTGATGATATATGACCACTGGAGTGGTGTGATGATATATGACCACTGGAGTGGTGTGATGATATATGACCACTGGAGTGGTGTGATGATATATTACCACTGGAGTGGTGTGATGATATATTACCACTGGAGTGGTGTGATGATATATTATCACTGGAGTGGTGTGATGATATATTACCACTGGAGTGGTGTGATGATATATTACCACTGGAATGGTGTGATGATATATTATCACTGGAGTGGTGTGATGATATATTATCACTGGAGTGGTGTGATGATATATGACCACTGGAGTGGTGTGATGATATATTATCACTGGAGTGGTGTGATGATATATTACCACTGGAGTGGTGTGATGATATATGACCACTGGTTTTGTGTGCGTAACAAGTTAACTATGTTTTCTGATTACATAAGTTAAATTGTCATAATACCAACTATTAAATCAAACACACACATGTTTGATTGAACAATACAATCTAGGAATCAGTATTATTACTACAGGGCAGCCATAAGCTTAGCTCATTGTGTATATACCTTTTTGCTACGAGTTCGATATTAGCTTGGTTATACGTATGTGTGTGTGTAGGTGTAATAGTGGTGGGCTTTGGCATGCCGTCTTACAGTAGTGTTGGCGAAGGTTCTTCAGTACAGGTGTGTGTAAGTGTGGTCACTGGTCAAAGTACAAATGACATACGTACGTCCTAACATATATATATAAACAAACAAACATCCTCGATTTTCAATTGTGTTACCCCTGAGAGAGTCCCACTAGCTCCGCTCGCTCGCCAATTACCCCAACATGAACACATCAGAGCACACCAGCACATTGCTGGAGGCTGCAACTAGCCAAGACCTAGCACTTTATCACACACACACACACACATACACACCATTCCTCATTGTCTATCTTGCAACCCCTTTCCTCGTTCAGCTGGCCCGTCCTCCGCCTAAATAACTATTCCTTCTATTCACTGCCAGCTACATACATCATTCCATCTCTACTGCCACGCCCAACTATGCCTTCCCACATGCTCCACCCACTCACAGCCAGTGAAGCATCTCTCTCTTCATTTACTCAGTCCACTTCAAATGTCTCCTCTCCAATGGACCTCACGTCCTCTCGACTATAGACACATAAAAGAGTTTGTTATACTATTGGTTTGTGACAGTGCTGTTTATAGTTGGAGGGGAAGGTTGACAAAAAAAGACAGAACTTGCAAATCATAGTAATAGTAGTAGTACGTATCTCCTTAATGAACTGTGGTGAGGTCTGTTCACTATATACAATACAGTAGGACTTCAGTCATCCAAACATGGTGGGACCAAGAGGTTAGATAGCTGAAATGTTCAGACTACTGAACACAATAGAAAACGTACTATAAGCCACTATGAAGGGGTGTGGTCAAGCCATTCTTCATGTCTGCACGTGGTACTGTTATTGTCCTGATAATTAGCCCACCACTTCTACACTAGTCATTAAAGTTCATTCCAGTAGTGGAACCAAATCTCAGTGTTCTTAATAATACACACCATTGACTTGAACACTCCCCACCAATTAAATCCACCACACAAACACATGTGCACGCACACATAACCATACACATCACAGTCACACATATCCGCACACACACATGCACACACCAAACACATGCACACACACTTACACTCAAGAGTTGTAATTAATTGAACTTCACAATCAGAAATGAATGAAGTCCACCTAATTACTTGACACACTCAATACCTACCTACATATGTGACCATCTACAGGAAAATCGGGCACAACGCGGCAAGCACCAAATTGGACAATTAACAATTTTATGGTTTCTGTCAATTTTTTACCAAAATATTTTTAATGCATAAATGGAATGATAACCTATTTTTGTAGATACTGACCAAGTTTGAAGGACAGGCGTGCTCTGGAACTGAAGGGATAAGCCCGAGAAGTCACCGTATCAACTTACTGCAGAACGAGTATCCGGATCGTTGCAAAGCTCTAGTTTTAGCGTGAGTGAAACTCGCGCCAAAATGCCGCGCCATGAAGGCGGGAAAATACAGCTCAGGAACGTGCAGTTTAGATAGAGCTAGAGACAGACCACGAGTGAAGCCTGGAACCTAGCCAGAGCTTTGAATCTCCGCCACCGCCATGGCCTGGACATGATGGGTGGAGCCGATGGTGAAGCCTTAGAGGAGCTCATTAGTGATCATGGCTCCAGGAAGTGAAGACCAACCCCCAGACTGTTAGTACCCAATCAACAAAATTACTCATAAGTCATAACTCTTTTACTTTTTAAGGTGATGAAGAATTTGATGGCCACTTTATTGGCTACTCAGAAAAAGGTATCCTCATGCAACAGCCTAGGGCTTACATTTTTACTAATTTTAAAATAAAAAACATAAATAATAATACATTATTAAAGGTTCTAGTGATGTCTCTGAGTCCGAGTCTATTCCTCCACTTTTTGAGGATAAATTCAACTTGTATGACCCCCTGGATCCCTCAGACTCTGACGTCGAGGCTTCAGACCCCTCAACACCAGATCCAGACCCCTCCACACCAGAACACTTCCAGCCATACTTCAAGAGGGAAGACTTTGATGGCATTACATCATTCCACCACCTGATTTTCTCCTCAGGTACACCAGGCAAAGTGGTTGTGAAGATACGATGTGATGCTGAGGAGAAGACGCTCACCCTCCTCACGAAGAACCACCAAGACTGGAAGCCCCGTCCCGAACAGCTACCCGAAGTGATTGAGCCACCAGAACTGCCACAGGAGAGGCAGAAGTACCTGCACGATAAAATCCGGAACTTTGTCTCTGATGCATGTAAAGACATTGTCTGTCCTCCACCTCATACTCAGACACCTCACAACCATGACTCCACACTTTTACCATCCACATCTCCTTCTCCCTCTCCACCATCCTCACTCCCACCCAAAAGAAACCGAAAAAGTAGAGCCAAATAATTTTTTATTAAAGTTCTTATTAACTAATCATAATTACATCATGATACATACAATTGCAACTTATCTGTAGCTACTATGCCAACAGTATCAAGATTCAAGCTAGAATATCCTTTTATAGCAGCAAGAACCCCAATAACAGGCTGATCCCGGGAATTCATTGCCTAGAAAAACACGACAGAAAAGAAACGGAAAAAAAAAGTAATAATGCAAAACGAACACTAGAACAAACAAACACTAGAACAAACAAACACTAGAACAAACACTAGAACAAACACTAGAACAAACAAACACTAGAACAAACAAACACTAGTACGATCAAACACTAGTACGAACAAACACTAGTACGAACAAACACTAGAACGAACAAACACTAGAACAAACACTAGAACAAACACTAGAACAAACAAACACTAGAACAAACAAACACTAGTACGATCAAACACTAGTACGAACAAACACTAGTACGAACAAACACTAGAACAAACACTAGAACAAACAAACACTAGTACGAACTAACACTAGAACGAGCAAACACAAACACTAGTACGAACAAACACTAGTACGAGCAAACACAAACACTAGAACGAACAAACACTAGAATGAACAAACACTAGTACGAACAAACACTAGTATGAACGAACACCAGAACAAACACTAGAACAAACAAACACTAGAACAAACAAACACTAGTACGAACAAACACTAGTACGAGCAAACACAAACACTAGTACGAACGAACACTAGAACAAACACTAGAACAAACAAACACTAGAACAAACAAACACTAGTACGAGCAAATGCTAGTACGATCAAACACTAGAACGAGCAAACACTAGTACGATCAAACACTAGTACGAGCAAACACTAGTACGATCAAACACTAGAACGAGCAAACACTAGTACGAGCAAATGCTAGTACGATCAAACACTAGAACGAGCAAACACTAGTACGATCAAACACTAGTACGAGCAAACACTAGTACGATCAATCACTAGAACGAGCAAACACTAGTACAATCAAACACTAGTACGAGAAAACACTAGTACGATCAAACACTAGAATGAACAAACACTAGAATGAACAAACACTAGAACGAGCAAACACTAGTACGAGCAAACACTAGAACAAACACTAGTACGAGCAAACACTAGTACGATCAAACACTAGAACGAGCAAACACTAGTACGATCAAACACTAGTACGATCAAACACTAGTACGAGCAAACACTAGTACGATCAAACACTAGTACGAACAAACACTAGAATGAACGAACACTAGTACGAGCAAACACTAGAACGAACAAACACTAGAATGAACGAACACTAGTACGATCAAACACTAGAACGAACAAACACTAGTAAGAACAAACACTAGAATGAACGAACACTAGTACGAACAAACACTAGAACGAACAAACACTAGTACGAACAAACACTAGAATGAACGAACACTAGAACGAGCAAACACTAGTACGAACAAACACTAGAACAAACAAACACTAGTACGAGCAAACACTAGTACGATCAAACACTAGAACAAGCAAACACTAGTACGATCAAACACATGTACAAGCAAACACTAGTACGATCAAACACTAGAATGAACAAACACTAAAATGAACGAACACTAGAACGAGTAAACACTAGAACGAACAAACACTAGAACGAACAAACACTAGAATGAACGAACACTAGAACAAACAAACACTAGAACAAACAAACACTAGTACGAACAAACACTAGAACAAACAAATACTAGAACAAACAAACACTAAAACAAACAAACACTAGAACAAACAAATACTAGAACAAACAAATACTATACGAACAAACACTAGTATGAACAAACACTAGTACGAACAAATACTAGAACAAACAAATACTAGAACAAACAAATACTAGAACAAACAAATACTAGAACAAACAAATACTAGAACAAACAAATACTAGTACGAACAAACACTAGAACAAACAAACACTAGAACAAACAAACACTAGAACAAACAAATACTAGAACAAACAAATACTAGAACAAACAAATACTAGAACAAACAAATACTAGAACAAACAAATACTATATGAACAAACACTAGTATGAACAAACACTAGTACGAACAAATACTAGAACAAACAAATACTAGAACAAACAAACACTAAAACAAACAAACACTAGAACAAACAAATACTAGAACAAACAAATACTATACGAACAAACACTAGTACGAACAAATACTAGAACAAACAAATACTAGAACAAACAAACACTAGAACAAACAAACACTAGAACAAACAAATACTAGAACAAACAAACACTAGAACAAACAAACACTAAAACAAACAAACACTAGAACAAACAAATACTAGAACAAACAAATACTATACGAACAAACACTAGTATGAACAAACACTAGTACGAACAAATACTAGAACAAACAAATACTAGAATAAACAAACACTAGAACAAACACTAGAACAAACAAATACTAGAACAAACAAACACTAGAACAAACAAATACTAGTACGAACAAACACTAGAACAAACAAACACTAGTACGAACAAACACTAGAACAAACAAATACTAGAATAAACAAACACTAGAACAAACAAACACTAGAACAAACAAATACTAGTACGAACAAACACTAGAACAAACAAATACTAGAACAAACAAACACTAGAACAAACAAACACTAGAACAAACA
>WLWD01005433.1_pt1 | contig 27437 bp, 21 predicted proteins | sample 6712731 | NCBI WGS metagenome assembly WLWD01 (sample SAMN12718690, study PRJNA576275) | sponge metagenome | isolation source: marine sponge | host: Mycale hentscheli | place: New Zealand: South Island, Marlborough, Capsize Point | collected 2014-11-01
CCCCCCCCCCCCCCCTCTCTCATCCTGAACCCGTAAAAAAATAAATGTCAGTGCTAATTTCATTCATGTGTCCAATGGAAATAATCATGAATACCCTGCCCTTAGGCTTAAAATGCCAGGTCCGCAGTTAACAGTCCATGAATGCAGATAAAATAAATACTAGATAGACAGACATTTGAGAATTGATATCTTCATCTTCTCACTGGAACCTACAATACCTCTAGTTTGGATTTTTAAAGCACTTAGCATTCAAAAGCCAAGATTTTAGGCAGCTTTATGCTTACTATTGATAATGTATTTAACTTGTTTACATGGCATTTGAACAAACAAATAATTATTAAAACAAAATGGTTGTATAGTAAAGAAATTTGTGATCCAAAACTCAGTAAATTTTAATAATATATTGGTACACTAAAGTACTTGCAATTACATCTCTAAAATGCTTAAGAAGTGAAAATGTTTAACAACTAATAAGTGAAATTAAACTTTGCATTTAAAGTTCATAAGCAGAGCATGCTGACATGGCATAAGGTTCCTGAGCTGATGTAACGACACCATAAGCCTCAGATTTCTTCATTTCAAGTACATCTGTGTTGGTTACTGAGGGCATTTCATAAATTGGATCAGAAACTGATGATACCTTTCCTCTTTTGTTTTTTATACTTGACACAATTACAATAGCAGTAACTATGGCAGTTATGACTATAGCAGTAGTGATTACAATTATCACTATCAATAAAGCAGAGGATGATTCATTTGAAAATATTGTAGTAGTACCTTCAGAAGATACAATTTCCATCATTTCTTCAGTGTCTGTAAAAATAGACATATCCTAAATTAGCTACTAGTTCATGATGATTATAAATTACAATCCATAATTTGTCAGTGTCTTTTTCATTATATTAAATATATTGTGGAGTTCCCAATTCATGTTAGTCACTAAAAATTATATATAGAGTCTTAGTTTACTAATCATAGCAATGATGTCAATAACTATACAGTAAATGAATAGGTTTTATAGCTACTCAGACATTAGTCTGTAGATTTTTGACTGTGCAGGTATCTCAACTTCAATGAAAATAATTATTTCTCAAGAGGTAAGATTATCAGATTTCATTACAACTATAAAACTAAAATTGTATACATTAGCTACATAATATTCTATATTTAGTAGCGGTATTTAATTAAATTTTACCTTGAACTGTTGGAACAATGAATATTTGCTGTCTCCCTTGAATTTCACAAGCATAAACTTGATTCTGTGTTGATTCATTCCAGACAAAGGTAAGTTGGCTGATGATACTAGCTGTAGGGAATGCTCCACCATTTTGAATCAATTTGGTACCTTCTGTAGTGATAATAGTGAATACAGAATTATTGGTGAGGATGATTCCATTGTGGACTTTCCAGGTGATATCGGAAAGAGATCTTTGCAAGTATCCATACACTTCACATGACAGAAACACTACACTTCCATTAGAAAGGTCAATGTTATTGACAACTTTTGCAACCAAAGTGACTACAGTAAACATTACATTGTTGCAGTTTACATGGTACACCTATGAAGAAAATTGCTAATATTTGTAATTGATTGCACAAAGATCTCAAAAAGATTAAAAGAAGTATTCAAGGTAAGCTTTATTAGTGTCTTGATTTTTATATAAGAAAATTTAATGTTCACATATATGTCTAATATTAAAAGGCAATTTCTAAACTTACTTACACTGGAAAGTGATATCTAAGTTCATAGCCACAGACAAGTCTGCATTGCTATTTATTGCAGGGTCATAATGAGCATTACATCTGTATCTAGTATCTCCCTCACTGAGTCCTCTTACTCCAGTGAATTCTGCAGTGCTGGTCCTAGTGAAATCTGATGACCACACCCTCACAGGTGACTGAGGATCAGACCATATCCAACTAAACCTTCCCTCTCCTCTCACTGTGCAGGAGAGAGTGAGGTTAGGACTCGCATCATCTGGAGATAGAATCAATGGACTGGAGGGAACTAACTCAGGAGCACCACTTGGAGCAAGAACTACATAACAATGTTTTTATTAATGCAGTTATACGTTTGTACATAATATATCATACTCAGAGTTTAATAAAAAGTTAAAACTAGCTAAATCCATGTCAACAACATCATCCTGTTTATAAAAGTTATAAAAGCAATAATGTAATAATCTTTCGTTTAAAACTTCAAATTCCGGCTTCTATTACCACCAAAACAACCAATACTTCTGGGCAAGTGTATATGATATAGCAGCACAAAATTTTAACAAAAACAACTTCATCTAGAAAATAATAGAATTTCCATTCTCTTTGTGAAATGAATATACTATGTATACAATTCTGTGTTCACATATGTGACTCATCTTAGTTTACCAATTCTCGTTACAGAAAACTTAAGCCAGCAGAAATGACCTATACATTTCCTGAGAAATCTAATTATTTCCTGAAGTCAGTAACAGGGCCAAATTCCTGTATGCTTTCCTACACCTGTCCTTAAGTTGTGCCGGATGAATGCACAATACACGAAGTGTACAAAGAAATAATTTCCCCGGACTACGAGTAAAAGAAATCACAACATTTTTCCAGTTCAGTATACATGTAATCACAGAGAAATTGCCAAATATGTACTTAGTGGACGCCTACACTTGTTGAGTTTACATAGTCAGATGCTGTTATGATAAGGGTTATAATAGTTATGAGGACCACCTGCTAGTAGCTAGGAGTAATAGGATACATAATGCTTGCGGGTTCACATAGCTGCAGTATTGATGCATTGAAATAGTTTTGAAAAAGAAATGCTAGGGATTGTTTAATTGCTATATGGGCAACAAAAGTAGCTGACAAAAATCACTATGCTCTACTTTAGATTAATGATAATTTACCACACTGAAAAACACTCAGAGACTGCTAAAATTACATGATGGTAGAAACTAGCAATCCAACTTGTTGAATAGAATTTGACACATGATTAGAAGGTGCATTCATCTGTATGAAGGTATTGTGATATACACATCAGTGGATTCAGCCATGCATGCCTGTTCCACATAGCCTAAAACTGGGGTGTGAGCTAGTGAAGTCATTCATTGTATGACAAGCAGTTATCTATGCTCAGTCTGTAAAAGTCCCAAACACTAATAACACAACAAAGCTTTTATTACTTCTTGTTAACTCACTCAAGATAACATTGTACTTGTGTGAGATTAGGCATTGAACTAAAAAAATATCAAAACTTATTCAATACATTTACCTTCACTTGGTTCTGTACAAAGTTCTACTTCACTCAATAACAACCACTCCACATTACTAGAAGTTCCAAAGGTAAAAACTATGCCATAATTGTTGACTGATACTAAAGTATTAGTGAAACTCAAGACTATCATCCTTCGCCTTGCATCGGTTTGGTTGAGTTCCTGGTTGCCAGTCACATGATACTCCTGTGATGTACTAGCAGCAGACAGTGCCACATCAGGCATACCAATGCCCATAGAGGGAATGTGATAAAAATATAATCGAATGTGACGTACACGAATAGCTGATGAATATCTAAATGAGACCCTCACATCTCCTTGAGATCTTCTCCAGGCGTGAATAGCAGACACATTGGGTGGACTTGGTATTCCTCCAAGATATCCATCAATGAGTACAGGGAGAGGATCTACATTATAACATTCGTAGGTTCCAGGTGTGCCAGGCCTTTCAAAGCAGTTGGGTCCCAGAGTAAAAGAAGAAGAAAAAGGACTTGATGTGGGTAAAGTAGAGATCTCATAGAGACTTAAGCCACCTGCAATTAATTTTGTCAAAATAATGAACTATAAATGGAACAAAAATACACAATGAAATTCATAATTTCTTTCTCAGCCTTCATTTAATCATTTATCGAAGTCATCAATTCCTTTATAATTTATGTAACTTGTATTATAATTTGCTTTACTGATGACAGAATTATTTGTTTGTAGCCATCAATTAGTGTTATGTCATCCGAATGATAACTAATTAAACTTAAACAATTCTATCATCAGTAAAGTAAATTTTAATACAAGCTATAAATTATTAAAGAATTGATGACTTCAATAAGACTTCACAATTTCTTTCTCAGCCTTCATTTACATGTAATGACTATTGCATATCATGCAATGGAATTAAGTTAAAACAATTGGCTGCTGAAAAATAGGAGTTGATTATAACGCTACGATGGTCACAGAGTATTCTACTTAATTATATTGAAGTCCTCAGATGGATTATTTCTTTCATAGGCTAGCTAAAATTAATGAAAAAATGCCAGAAGTTCCAAGGATATCAACATGCAGTACCTTCTACAAAACTATGTATATTAATATTGTACATTGATATATTATACAATCACATGAATTCCAAACTTACTAGCTGGTGAGCAAATCTGGCTCCAAATTTGATGCAGAGAATTTAAAAACAAAGTAGCAGACAAATAGAGGTACATCTAACAGTTTGTAATATTAAATATAATAATACATTGAAAACCATCACTCCACAGGCCATGACAGTAAAGTAAATCCTTAGTTTACTCTGTGGTTAACTCTAATCTGGAACACATGGCCATGTTTTCTTTTTGTTATGTTTACTATAACAATGACATGTTTTGTTTCAGATAATGCTTAACTCCATAGTTCATCAGGTAGTACACTTAAAGTTTACATTCAGTATACATCAGTAAGCCAAGGCTTGGCAAGGAGTAAATATTGCTTAATACTGAATGTAGTACTTGTTGTTGCATAAACTGGTGTAAGCAGTGTGGCTCAGGGAATTCTGCAGAAATTAATCTACCATGTATTCAAAAGAGAATTATAGCGGAAATGATAATATGTAAAAAAAAACTACTTAATGACATTCATTTTTAACATTGAAACATTATTCAGGACACAGCCAAGCATACCTGAACAATGAACAAGTTGTGTGGGTAGGTCCACACAACAAGGACACCAAACTTAAAGCATTGTCACCCACACCACGCTAGTTATAAACAGCCTGACATCCACATAGCTAATGTTATTCATGAGCCTGACACACTACTGTATGTCATCATTGGCCAACTATGTATCTTGTGAAACTATATGTAGTTTTTGTTCAGTGAATGATCCTAACCTAGTCATACTGTGGTTGGGAGTACGTGCTTTAGTAGATTAGCCTAGACAGCGCTTTGGTAGATTAGCCTAGACAGCGCTTTGGTAGATTAGCCTAGACTGCGCTTTGGTAGATTAGCCTAGACTGCAAAGAGGACTTGCATGATGACGTCACGTATATCCGGGCCATGCTACTTATGGTATCACCGACTTACCTGTACCATAGAAAATGTATTAATTTTTGCCACCACTGGCTCTATTTCTTGCTGTAGCGGGCTCATAGCTTGCAGCAGAGCTGCCAAATTAAAGGAATAGCTAGATTATGAAATTTCCAACGTAGTCATACCAAAATTCTAGATTATTCGGTGGTGTGTTGTGGAGAAATGGAAGGCGAAAATTTGAGCGTGCTTGATCTTACCGCTAGTTCTTCTCAGAACTCATTGACAGGTGACCTCACTGCTAGTTCTTCTCAGAACTCATTGACAGGTGGTGTGTGTGCTGAACGGGTGCATCAGCGCACAAACAATTAAACTCAATCAACACATTCATTTGCACATTAATTATAGCTGGCTTACCTTACCTTATGGCACACACTATTTAATCATATTCATTATGCACAAACCAGCACAAGTTGTATCACCCTAAAAGCTTATAAGGTTATGTATGTACTGCATGTTAAAAATTGTATTCAAGTAAACCCAATCCTTAGTTAATTAAATTAGTTAAGGTGTAGTCACTTACCTTATGGCACACACTATTTAATCGTATTCATATGCACAAACCCAGCACAAGTTGTATCACCCTAGCTAAATGCTTATAAGGTATGTATGTACTGCATGTTAAAAATTATATTCAAGTAAACCCAAACCTTAGTTAATTAAATTAGTTCAGGTGTATGCACTTTAGCTAGGTTAGATGGCTGCAATTGCCTCAGGTGACAGCGGCTCTCTGACTTAGTAGTTTCCTCTTTGGGCCTTGGGTAACTGGTCCTTCGGGCGTGGCCATTCCATCGCCATGGTATTAGCCAGATTGATCCCCAGCTCGGGAATTTACGCCTCCTGAACAGATGAAGAACTACCTTAGACTGAATATGAAATGGCTATCACCTCAGTAGATTGAGAAGCCACAAGTACACTGGGTGATATTTTGAAAAGTGTTTGTTACACAGCTTTCCAAAATTCCTCAGAAAGTTAGTTATTTCTATGGTATGAGAATTGTGAGGCTTTCTGAAGAGATAATATAGCCACCATTATTTCAAATAAAGCTAAATTGTGTAAGTATTAATAAAATAGTGGAACATAAGCAATTTAATTATAGGCCTGCTATACAGTAGATAGTGCAGTATTACTAAGGTGTAGTTACCAAATGATTGTTATAAACAAATGAGTCTACACAAAAGAAAAATCAGCTCACCTTTAGTACTAAGCTATACTTTCCTTATTTTGACTCACGTTATTAAGTGAACACGATCTTCTCCTTAGCGGCAGGCGAAAGTAACACTCACGTAATAAACAATAAATATAAATGTGTGTGTTGTGTGAGGTCAGGCGGGGATACACATTCACAATTATAACAAGTCATTATACGACGTCCGTCCCTGTCAGCTCTTGTGGCGCGGCTCTGGCGGTAAACCTAGCTTTGGCAGTGTCTCTTACATGCCCCATCACACCCGTATTCTTACGGGTTGGTCAGATTGAAGTCAGAACTTAGAATGCTGGCATTTATGCTTTCAGTTTCTGATTATAGCTATTCATTTGATTTTAAGCATAATTACATTTAGCCATGAAAAGTAATCATTCCAACTTGCACAGATTGTAAGAAACCATTGCCAAAAAAAATTAAACACGAAATAAAAGTAAACGAAAGCAGTTCACTGTAAAAATTATAGTGTGAAAATCCACTAAATTCACACCAAACTGGTGGTGTGAATGACCGTCGTCTAAGCATAGTGTGTCCTTCACACTTTCTGCCTAGTGTGAATGCACACTTAGTGTGAAATTCACACTCAAGGGAATAACATGGACCCTTTACCAAACATTAATTATATTCATGTGCAAGCAAAAACCAATGCTATTATCATTGTAATCTACCTTGAGTTGAATGAGATCGGGGATTACACCAATCTCTTAGATATGTAATATCAGAATCAATGTAACTTAATAATTCAGCTTTAATGTGTAAGTATGAGTTCAGTGTGAATTCACACCATAATCAGTATTTAAGTTGACTATGACACTATAGAGAATATCATCAGAGCAACTAGTGCTTATCAAAATTACATTCATCATTAGAAAATCTTGGTTAATGGATTACATATGATATTAGCTATGTAACAATCATTAAGTATTCATGCTTAAAAATTACATTAGATTCTGACAAACTATATAAAACTACGAGGTGTGCGAATCACACCATAGTTTGGTGTGACTATTGTTACAAGTGATCCACGCTTAATTTGGTGTGAACTACACACCTTTTGGTTTACAGTGTTTTGTTTATAAAAAAAAGTAGTAGGCTTTATCGTATACTTTTTTCTTAGCTAGTGGTTGTACACCACGCAGCAGTGGGCCGGGCAGGGAAGACATTAAAGCAGTAGAGCAACTCAAGGACAGATCCCTGGCAATTTATGCCCAGCAGTGCTTGGAACTAACTATTGGTATGGTCAGAGTGTTGAATAAATGATTGATAATGATATCAGAGACTACAGCTTAAACTTTTACCTTGTGAAGCCAATGCTTCACAGCTGTATATTCACTCTTCAGAAGCTGACTAAGAAAAAAATGGTGACAATACTACCACACTATAATTAATTTAACAAAGTGGTGAGCTAATAAATAATCAGTACAAACATTCAGCAATTGAGTTGCTTTCACAGCTTCAGCTTCTTTTGCCATTAGTTCCATATAGTTTGTCAGTACTCCAAATAAATAATTCTTTGGTATTTGTAGTAACCACCCTGTGCTTCATATAATTAGCAAACACTGAACAAGTGAAACCTTCAATAACTTCATCTTCAAGGTGTTTCTCAATAGCTTCTTGAATTTGAGTATCTCCTTTCCCCTGACATTAAAACATAACACGAAACTAATCACAGATATATTAAAACTCACTTCATTCCCTCAATTATTCATACTTTCAAACTAAATAGAAAGACACATGAACCTGAAAAAAATTGATTTATTCTAATCTTTTTCGATAATGTAGAAAACATTACCTGTATGGTTCCAAAGTGAGAAATACTCACATCACTGTAAACTTTCAAACTTGGACAACTCACAACTTGTGAACTGTATGCTTTCCCACATAATTTATAGCAAGCCATAATTAATATATTTTTAATGTTTAGTGAATCAAATTACTACATTTAAAGTAGTGTGTATTTTACTTGAGGATTCTTCTTCAATATTTCAATACTGGTTCGGTTTCATTTGAATTCTAAAAAATGTCTATTGCTTATTTTAGACAGGTAAAAAGTACCTACTTTTCTGTACAGAATTCTAACAGTTAATCCATAAGAACATTAGAATCTTGTTGTTGATCTCTACTAAAGATGGGTGAATACCTAACAATTAAAAACATATTGGGAGTAGGGCCTGCCCAATAAAGCTCGAAATATTTAGATTATTCCTTACGTTATTATTTAAAAAATTGTGTTATTATTCCATAAAAATAATTAATATTATTATTCCATAAAATTTCTTATTATTCCAATTAGAAATAAGTGAAATAGTGGTAATTGCAATAGCTATATAAAGTTGGTATGTTTATGAAATGAACGAGTAAAGTATTGTTCTCTCTTACTATTATACTGAATTGCTCAATATAATAGATTTAATAAATGCTATTTAATTTTTCAGTGAAAATCTTGAATACCCCCGTAAAAGTGCTCAATAAATGGATAAAACATGCATGCTGAAGCTGAAAAAAGTTCAATTCTGAGAAATCCTACAAGACATTTGGAGTAAAAAGTGAATTACAGAATTATATGCTCAGCAGTGGATGAACCTTCTCGTTTCTCTTCAAATTCATAATTGGTAATAGTTTACATTTTTTTGTCAATTGTGATTTAATATTGATAGTTGAGTTGCTCAAGACGAACTGAAACCATTTAGCATGATTCTCCAGACAACTTACTCTGAGCCTGAGCTTATTTCACTCCCAATAATTCAATCTTTCCCATTTTGGAAAACACAGGGTAGGATTGAAAGCTCAATTCAAGCTTAGAGACCACCAGCTTTTTTTCATGAAATGTTATTTTTATTCATGATAATTCCTTTAAGGCGAAACTTGACTAAATATAATACTACAGTTGTATAGATGTAGGTGTAATTGTAGACCTACATAAAAGAAAGCTCAGTTGTATTCTCACAGCAACATTAACAAAAATATCTTGCCAAAATACAGTACAATTGAGTCCAATTTGTTTAGATTGCATTTTTTTGAAAAGAGTAATCATTTGCAAACATATCTGTAAGAAGTAACATTATGAATTATGAATATAATTCAAAGCCATATCTTCATTGTAATATTAAGTAATCATTGCTGAACTTACTTCAAGTGATCTGACAAAATAATGAGTGTTCTTACATTATGTGAACTCACACAATTATTGAAATAATGTTCTTGCACAGGACCCTACATAAAAACACAAATATAATCTTTTATACAGTGTATCAACTTAATGTTAATCAGCCTTGTTGGGAATAACCTATTACAGCTAATATCTAATCATTACTATTTTCTTCAATGTGTGTTAAATTTTGACATGGCAAATATATATATATAAAAATATCAATTTTCAAGTATTCACAAATTTCTACAACCATCACATTACCTGCTGATTTACATCTTGTGGGCAATGTAGAATGAGCCTCAGTGGTTTCCTGGCTCAAGTCAAAGAGAGCATAATCAAATACTGTAGAAAAATGGCATAGCAATTGTTTTCTACATTCTATAATTCAGGTGATTATTCTAATACACGGCTGCTTCATAAAAATACATTCTTCTCGTCATACTGCCTTATTCCACTGGCTTGAAAAGAGTAATGACAACAAGCATGCGCTACTAATAATGCAAGCTATTTGCACCTTAATGTGCTTTAGTATATTTGGCAATTTAAAATTTTGTGGACACTCATCTTTGAATTATAATGTTATTGTGCTATTAATTTAGTGTTTTTAATTTATTTTTTTTATTTGGATACCATTAAAATTGAAGGCTTATTAATTTAGCCATAATATGGAATAAAGTATAGCAGTAGTAGTACACAGTCGTAGGTATGAAGTATAAACAGATGTAAGGAAGATAAAAGGATTATTTTTATATTTCCTTAAACTACTTTTTCACAGTGCTGTATCGCACAGGTTCAGTGTTTACCCAAGCTCTAGCCACAAAATATTTTCTGATCACTCTAATCATTCTACTAGATTATTACTTGTCTAGACAATCATAAGACAGTTAAGTCAGTGGATCAAGACAGCTGAAGAGGCAACAGGGACCTGCAACCCCTTCTCTACTCTTATGCAAATGCGAGTTCAAGTTCAGTTATGATGGTTAGCTGTCTTCCTGGATCATTGATGAAAGTACACTTGCTAATGAGTCTTCTCTACTCGGAGTAGTCATCAATAGCCAGTGTAGAGTAGTGCATGTTAACTGGCAACACCAAGATGAACAGTTATATCTTGGGACCATCCCCTTGGGCTTATCCCTAGCAACTTAAGTTTACACATTCTATGCTAAATTATGACTGTTTGTTAAAAGCTACAAAAAATGTAAATTTAAATTACACAAGCAGGTAAATAAATGAACTAGCTGCTACAACAAAAAATATCAACAGAATACATAATTTTTTTATATGTTATTAATAATATTTTCCTTGGAAAACATTAGATTACAATGTAGCTGTTCTATTGTTTTTTCTGTTCCTCCAAAACAAAAATAATGCCAATAATACAATCACTCCGGTAATGCCCATACATGCTAATCGAACAATGTGGTCTATAGTTCCTCCATTATCAGTAACAACTTCTCCAGTAGAATTACAGCTTATGTAAACCAACGGAAGTTGGTTGTTGCCAAGTAGATAAACTGGGGGCACCATTAACAATAACAGATAGCTGATTATAGGCAAGATATCAGAGCATGAAAAACAAGAAATTCTATTATCATCGTCATCATCATTACTATTGTCCTCATCTGTTGTATAATTAACACATATTTTAGTAATAGCCACAACAGTTATTATGAACAGAAATATTGAGCCCAAAACAACTGCATAGATAGTGCATTGGATATTGGCTGGTATGAGTGAAATAGTGGCAAATATGGCATTGGCGTTCACTAGGACAGTGATCACACCAAAAAAACGACTCTCAAATATGTGATAGGTCTTTTTGGACTTCTTTTGAATGATAGTATGCAGAGTTGGAATAACATAGGTCAGAAAGAGTATTGCAAACAGCAAAGAAGTTAAAGCTATGAACTGGTTTGCTCTTTGGCAGGATTCGTTGCAGCCTAATAACATTCCATAGCGAATCATAATTCCGTTAATGTTTTTACCATAGTAATAGGCAATTGCCAATATTATTTGAAATATCCAAGCTATATATCCTGCTGCTGATTTCTCTAAATACTTCAAAACCAACATAGATAAAGGCAGAATTATAAGGGCACCAGAAATGCTAAATAATACTATGATGGCTATAGCAGATTCTTTAGTAGTCTTGAATAATCCAATAACATCTGATAAAATACTGAAAATGATATCTAAAAGGAATATAATTGATGACATGGCTTTTGGGTGTAGTAGAAGTTTCTTCTACAAGAAAACAATGATCAATTATACATGAATTTATACTATTTAAAAATATTTGTACCATTATTATGTCCACAAGAAGACGAATTTAACGTAGATACTTCAAGATTGCTCTGATACACTAACTGCAATTACAAAATTTAGCATTTACTTAAGTGAGGCACAAACAGTCGATCAGAATTTGACTCTGCTTAATTTTGCTACACATTAAACAATATAAATATGAATTAAAGATCCCATAGTCTTATAACAATGACCAAAAAAAAATGGGAAGTACTAGACATCAGCAATAATTTTAGAGAAGCTTTTGTTAATTTTTTGTACATAGAAGGCCGACCAAAAAAAATATACAAGCAATGTAATGATGACAGTTGACTCAAGATCTTCTGCATTATTATGTTAATGATCATACTAGAAGGAATTATCTTGCAAATATAATAGCTGTCACAAATAAAGTAATATAATACAATAACACCAAAGTGAAAATCATTGACAATACTGTCAATGTATTTGCAACCAAAATGTAAATTACACATGGATAGTGGAAATAATTATCATTAATGGCAAGCATTTTAAACTTGATATAGCCATCCCTTGCACAATATTAAGGACAAGGATGTTATGCTCATGATAAATATTTTGCTCCATTCATTACAACTTATATCTAGCTTAACAAATTCTTGTTCTTTTTTATTGATTATTGTTCTATCTATATTAACCTGGGCAATGCATACTAAAACAAAGTGAGCTTATGATGATCTAGAGAGATGCATCATCAATGGGACGTAAAAAAAAAAGGTTAATATAATACTTCATACTTAAGCACTTGGACTTCAACAAAACTAGGAGAAGATAGAGCTTAATGAATTCATAAATTCGTTTACTGGCTACCAGTAGGCGCTCATCGTATTTATTTCATGATTATAATCATATCTATTGAGAAAGTATATAAAATGAGTTTCGGTAGCTAGCTATAACTAGATAAAGTCGCTCGCAATCTTTGTTGAAGCACACCAATAGTTACATTATCAACAATAGCCCTAATAATATGATTATAAAGAACTTGTATAAAACTGGCACGGTCAAAAAGTTACATATGCCTAGCTTACCTTAAAATATTATATATTTCTTAAGAGTTTCGGTCGGACTTAAGCTAGTAATCACGAGGCTATAGTTTCACCCAGATGTGAGGTGGAAGTGAGGGGCGGAACATCAGTGTTAGGTTCAGGGGTGGAACATCAGTGTTAGGTTCTGGGGCGGGGTTGGCTTGGTGAGTTAACATTCTTTGGAATGATATTCATAGAATTCAAAAAATAACTTTCTGAGGAGTAAGGAAATTACTCTGTGGATGTATTTGTACTTCTTGGTAAAGTATATAGACTGGAGTGGGCCACCCTCTAAGATACTAGACAGGTGAATACTTTCTTTTTTTGTCTAATACTGTGGCAACATGTGACATAGTTTATCTTAAGTTATGAATTTAGTTGAATCCTTTATGTCCAAAAGTGAGATCAAACATAGTTCATTCTCCCAGAGTAATTGTTATGGCTAGATGCAGAATGGCTGAATGTGTAGCATGAGGGACTGACTACCAGGTGAGGTGTAAGCAGGGAGATATAGTGAACAGGTGAAAAAGTTACTGTAGATCATCAAATTATAATCTTCTATTAGCTTGTCGCCTCACTTGGAGTAGGAATATTAGGTATGTGCTGTATCGTCTGGAAACTTAATAAATTGAAATAGTGCCAAAGCTACAGTTACTCTTATCTTTAGTTTTAATTCTTTGTATTGCTGCTGTTATTTTGTGTTCACTAGTTTGTTTGATTTTCTATAACTACTGTTTTAATTGCTTATATTTTAATTTATATTCAATATTGTTCTAAATGTACTTGTTATGTGATGTTTATATAGCAATAAATATTATGGATTTTTAAGTTTATTGTAGTCACAAATACATACAATTTTCACAAGACACAGTATATTGTAATTGCATTGTGATATCTATATTAACATAAAATTAGTCAGTAAGTATATTACCTGATCAGAGTCTTGCTTGCAGACATGAATAAATATCTTCAAATCACATTATTTTAATAGTTTTCAAAAAGCATGGTGGTCACATTATATTATTATGAGATTGATATAAAAGATACATTTACATGGATTATTTTTTATGCAAAAACTCAAGGTCATTCTGCACATTTTCAAATTAAGTTAATTACATGATAGCAATTGCATGCAATTTCACTTTAAGGTTATTTGACTTATTTATGTATAAATTACATAGAATGCAAGCTTGAATTTCCAATAATGTTAATTTACAACAGTGAAATCAGAAGTGGAATTTATATGATTCGCTAGTAAGCGTTAATGCTTGACATAAATATTTAATAATACTTGATATTGTCCAGAAGATTAGAAAAATACCAACCAACCACGATATGGACCCATCTTTGGTGTGATAGCTGTCTTCCTAAATACCATCATCTTTGGTGTGATAGCTGTCTTCCTAAATACCAATTCTATATTTGCCACTTCGTAGCTCATGCTAGCAAACTTCCAAAATACACATTTATGTCAGTGATATATTGTTCAATGTGTCAAGCCATAATCACAATAGAAGCCATCATCAAAATAATTGACGACTGCTTTATTGAAGATAATAATACAGTAACTTAGCTTGGTTTTTTACATCACGTTATGAGACTGAATGTGATGACACTTTAACCATTCAGGTAATGACGATGCTTTGCCAAACTGTTAAAGCACATGAACTATTCATGAATACACACACCGCCGTCACTCGTCTGACACACAGGCATATTATTATATAAATTGACCTTGTGCAGGTATTCAGACAGTTGTACAATAAGACTCATTATAATTTCCAGTCTTAAATGATTCAGAATTGGCATTCCTATTGCTAAACAAAATCTGTTGCTTCATCAATCATCCGTCAATTATTTTATAGTATTGCCACCCTTAAATTCCTTTATCAAATTCAGAACAAAATTTTTCACTAAAACATTAATTATTGCATGCATGCAATCTTGTATCTGGCTGTGCAGACACAACTCCCAGTATGTCAGTTGACAAGACCGTTTTCTCCCACAGCAATTGGTAAAGGGTCAGGCTATGCAAGACTAGTACTTACATAGTCTGACTAGTGCTTGCATATGTGAAGCTAATTGTGAAGCTAATCACTTTGTGTTTAGTTGGAAATTTATAAAGATTGGCACAACGAAAGATATTTGTTCTGAATAAGTTCATACCTGTATCAACGGTTAATTTTCAGTAATCAGATCATGACAGACTGAAAGACAAACAGACAGACAGGACAGCTATTATGACCTTCTTGTGCATGCGCACTGATGGTTAAAGCATTACAACAATTGACAACCCTTTGTGTGAAAAGATATTTACCAGTCAAGACATTTAGTGTTTTTCTTTGTTTTATAATTATTGTCATTATACTGCATTTAAAATATTTCAACTGTATAAAATGGAAGAAAAAGTATGACATATTGTCCATATTAATAAATCTATATAGTCTGCACTCACTTTTATGAAAGGTAAGTAATGAGTAAAAAAAATAGTAACGAAGGACAAGAAAGAGTGGAATAATAGTGACCTTTAAATTTAAAGTTCATAATCAGAGCATACTGACATGGCAAAAGGTTCCTGAGTAGATGTAATGACACCATAAGCCACTGATTTATTCACAACAATTGTACTTGTGTTGTCCTCTGAGTGCATTTCATAATATTGGATCTGAAGTTCATGATGCCTTACCTTTTTGTATTTTAAAATTAAAATTACAACTGTGGCAACCAAAACAATGGCAATATTGTGTACACTTATCACTATACTTAAAATACAGCAACTTGAACATGATGTAAGAGTTCCTATTTTTTTGGTTGTCCCATCAGATTCTGTGAAAGTAAGTATATCAATTACATCAATTAAATGACATTTTTAAGTATTGGAATTTTCCCTACTTGACAATCTCCATTACAAATGGAATACTGCATTTTATATTAACTACAAAACATTATTATAGAATCTTACCTTGCTAAACACAGCATTCTATATGTAATAATATTTTACGTAAGGATTTGCTACAATTGCTTGTACATAAGTGATGTCCAAATACCCAAGTTCACATACTTGAATATATAATATCCGGGTCAGCTGGTTAGCCAGGAAATTGGACAAGTTATTGTTCCTATTCGTTATTATCATGATGAGTTAGATAGCATAAAAAGGCATTAATTTTTTTGCAATTAACTATATATTGTATAACTAGTATTTCTATATAGTATACAATTCTACTTGAAGATAGATTCTCAATGTAGCATATTATTTCCTTTAAGGTAAAATAATGTTAGTACAAACTTATGATAGAAATAAGAAATAAATGAATAGCATAAATAGTATAGCAAGTAGGAATAGTAAATGTGATATCAAATGTAAATTATTAATTTATAGAACAAAATCTGTACCACAATGATTCTTATTGTTCATTAATCTAATTTCACACCTCTCTGAAAGTTTTTTAAGCGTGGTATTTGTTTTTTTAACTGCATCATTTTAAATTCATAAATTTTGATTTTTTTTATCATATATATATATATATATATATATATATATATTTTACTTACCCATACATTTTTTCAGCAACTTCTTGCATACTGCATGACTTTACACATTGCAACTTATTGACATTTAATGTTTTCCTCTAATAAACATTTTACATTTACCTGGCACTGTTGAAACAAAAAATACTTGCTCTCTCCCGTGAAGTCCACAAACATAAACCTGATCCTTTGATCCATTCCATACAAAGCTAAGTGTACTAATATTGCTGGCTGTTGGGAATGATCCACCATTTGGAATCAATTTGATGCCATTCACCAGTAATAATAGTATAGTTAAAATTATTTGTGACAATGGTAATCCAAGTTATATCAAAAATAGACCTTTGCAAGTATCCATACAGTTTACATGACAAAGACACTAGACTTCCTTTAGAAATTTCAATGTTATTGGCAACTTTTGCAGCAAACATAAATACAGCAATCAATACATAATTATGTACAATAAATGCATATATAAAGACAAGCCTATTAAACAATAATAGTTTAAGTTGATTGCAAAAATAAGATTTTAAAATATACTACATAAGCCAAGCAAAATAAATAAGAAAGTAACCTCTTACATAACAATAAAGGTACATGTCTCAGAATTAATATTCGGCTAATACATGTATTGAAAATTGACATCAAAATGCATAGATGTGCATGGACATGTTTAAAGCTATTTCAGAACTGCTGGATGTTCTTTCTTCTATTGCAGGGTTATATGTGGTACTGCATCTGTATCTAGTATCTCCATCACTGAGTCCTCTTACTTCAGTGAATTCTGCAGTGCTGGTCCTAGTGAAATATGATGACCACACCCTCACAAGTGACTGAGGACCGGACCATGTCCATGCAACTAAACCTTCCCTCTCCTCTCACTTTGCAGGAGAGAGAGAGGTTAGGACTCACACCATCTGAAGATAGTATCAATGGACTGGAGAGAACTAACTCAGTAGCAACACTTGGAATAATAACTAGAATATGGCAATGTTATGGTTAATACAGTTATAAAATTATACATTTTTAGCTGTGATAATTATCACACTCAAAATGGTTGACTGAACGCCATGCTTCTAATTACATCTACAATGCATTATAATCAAAATATAACATTAGTTATGTCTAAAAACTCCAAATTTTGAGGCCCTGAATACTCAACAACAATAAACAAAAGAACTGAGTAATTTTGTATAAATTAATATAATATGTGATTGTAAATTTTTGGACTTCAATTCCGAAATATAATAGATCAAACCTTCCATTTCTTAGCTGGAAAACTGTATTACAATATAGCACACTGAAATTCCTCATATAATAAATCAAGTTTAGAGTGTATTTAAGAATAGCAAGACAAATTTTTTTTTATGAGCTGTGTTTGCACATTTAAATAGTTTCCATGACCCCACTAATAGGAGAAAGTGTTATACTACAGGATTTTTTTCAAAGTTCATTTTTACTATTAATCTATTGCCAGTTCTTGCTTAGAAAGACAGACACTTCCTAATTATAAGTTGCAAGAGAATAAGTTTCAAGAATCCTCAACAGTAAACCATCTCACAACATAGATGTAGAAACTAGGAGGCACTAGTGGCACATGCCCCTCCCACAAATATTATTGTCAGTGTCATAGTAAGGGGGACTCAGGGGGCTGGAGCCCGCCCCATAATTTTGAGGCACAATTTAACAAGGTGATTTCTCACATGAACACTTTTAAAATACAAAAGACATACCATTGGAGCCCCATAATATTTTCCTAGACCTCTGATTATGAAACCTTTTTAGGACACTGCCTGAAGTTTGTGTATGTGAATGATAAGACGAATTCCTTCATTTGATTAAAAAAATGCTGTAGCTACATTTCTGTATACACATATGCGGCCACAGCAATGGATAGCAGTTGTGGATAGGTTTATGACACACCAAACCAAACTGAGGTCCAGACTTGGATCATACTACTAGAGCATACAAATGCAAATTTTTGAAACCTCTAGCAGTTAAGCTCACCTAGCAGAGCCCGGACGCATGTGCACTCAGGCACTGTGAGCCATGCAAGAAAAGCTGCTGCACTGTAAGCCGAAATGTGCGTAATCCACACCAAATTAAGTATGAATCACTTATAACAATAATCACATATGGTGTGATGTGCACACCTCATCATTTGATGAGAAGTACATGCCAAATTCAGTGTAAGTTCACAACATAAACAGTGTGAACTCATAATTACATTAATGCTGAATTGCTTTTATTGGGTTGATTCCAATATCAACATTATTTATCAAAAAGTGATTAATGTATATGTTCTGTGCCTGAATCCCAAATCTCATTAACCAAAGGACCCAAATCTTTGTTAGCTCTCTTACCTAGCACACAACTGTACAATAAATTTATAATTACCCCCCCCCCCCCCCCACTCTCATCCCGAATCCAGTAAAAAAAATAAATGTCAGTGCTAATTTCATTCATGTGTCCAATGGAAATAATCATGAACTCTCTGCTTAGGCTTAAAATGCTTGGTCCGCAGTTAACAGTCCATGAATGCAGATAAAATTAAATACTAGATAGACATTTGAGAATTGATATCTTCAAATTCTCACTGGAACCTACAATACCTTTAGTTTGGATTTTTAAAGCACTTAGCATTCAATACTGTTATAGGCAGAACACATGCCAAGGTTTCAGGCAGCTTTATGCTTACTGTTGATAATGTATTTAACTTGTTTACATGGCATTTGAACAAAAAATAATTATTTAAAAAAAATGGTTGTATAGTAAAGAAATTTGTGATCCAAAACTCAGTAAATTTGCATTGATAACAATGACAATCTATTGGTACACTAAATTACTTACAATTACATCTCTAAAATGCTTAAGAAGTGAAATTAAATGTTGCATTTAAAGTTCATAAGCAGAGCATGCTGACATGGCATAAGGTTCCTGAGCTGACGTAACGACACCCTCAGATTTCTTCATTTCAAGTACATATGTGTTCGTATCTGAGGGTATTTCATAAATTGGATCAGAACCTGATGATACCTTTCCTCTTTTGTATTTTATACTTAACACAGTTACAATAGCAGTAACTATGAAAGCGATGACTATAGCAGTAGTGATTACAATTGTCACTATCAATAAAGCAGAGGAAGATTCATTAGCACCTTCAGAAAATGTTTTTTCCGTTGTTTCACTAGTTTCTGTAAAAATAAGTAGATTGCAACATTCACTATACCGTGAATTACATAGACCACTCATACGATAATAATATAATATCACATTATTTGGCATTGTCTAAATTGTTAAAATATGACTGCCTGAAAAGTGTCCATTGTAACCATAACAATAATCGTAAATTATTGTATAATGTGTCAATAACTAGTTTGATAACCTCTACAGTCTTGTATGTTTGTTAACTCTAAATATCAAGACAGTTTACAGATTTTGTTATGGTTGTTAATGGACTCTTTTCATGCTATGGTAGAATTCTCAATTCACGTTAGCCACTAAAAATTATTTAGAATCAGAGTCTGCTAATCACAGCACAGTAAGATAACATTGATGTCAAAAGCTATACATTAAATCAATATGTTTTATAACTACTCAAACAATAGAATGTAGATTTTGTTACTATGTAGCAAGGTATTATAACTTCATATAATATATTTCTCGTCATGTAAGATTGTCAAATTCTTTTATGAATTTGAGGAATAAAGAACACATCAAAATAGAGTTAAACTTTCAATTTAATTAATCAGCTATGCTCAGAAAGTAAATATTCCTTTTACGTTTGTTAATTATAATGCGTAAACAGTAGAACACGCAAATCTATTAAACTTGACTTAGCCATAGTTTGTACTGGTGAAAAATAAAGAAAGCCTTAACTATAACACTACAATTGTAAAAATTAGCTACCTTAAAATTTGTACATCACAGTTTCTTGCGGTGGTATTTATTCATTAAATTAAATTATTTGCATCATTTTAACTGAACTAAATAAATAAACTGGCTGCTGTTTCACTGGCATTTAAATATATTCTCGGATAAGTACATTGCATTTACCTGGAATTGTTGAAATAAAGAATACTTCCAGTCTCCCCTGAAATTCACAAACATAAACTTGATTCTGTGTTGATGCATTCCACTCAAAGGTAAGTTGGCTGATAATACTGGCTGTCAGGAATGCTCCGCCATTTTGAATCAATTTGGTACCTTCTGTAGTGGTAATGGTGAATGCAGGATAATTGGTGAGGATGATTTCATTGTTGACTCTCCAAGTGATATCGGAAAGAGATCTTTGCAAGTATCCATACACTTCACATGTCAGAGACACTAGACTTCCTTTAGAAACTTCAAGGTTACTGGCAACTTTTGCAACCAATGTGACTACAGTAAACATTACATTGTTGCAGTTGGCATGATACACCTACGAAGAATATTAGCTAATTTCTGTAATTGATATGCATAAATATTTAAAAAAAGATTAAAGAAGTATTCAAGGTAAGCTTTATATGAGTCTTAATTTTTATATAAGAAAAATTAATGTTCATATGTCTAATATAAAAGGCAATTTCTAGACTTACTTACAGTGGAAAGTGATATCAAAGTTCATAGCCACAGACATGTCTGCATTGCTATTTATTTCAGGGTTATAAGAAGCATTACATCTGTATCTAGTATCTCCCTCACTGAGTCTTCTTACTCCAGTGAATTCTGCAGTGCTGGTCCTAGTGAAATATGATGACCACACTCTCACAGGTGACTGAGGACCGGACCATGTCCAACTAAACCTTCCCTCTCCTCTCACAGTGCTGGAGAGAGTGAGGTTAGGACTCACATCATCTGGAGATAGAATCAATGGACTGGAGGAAACTAACTCAGGAGCACCACTTGGAGCAACTACATAACAATGTTTAGATTAATGCAGTTATGCATTTGTACATATGTGATGATTATATCGTACTCAAGTGTTTAGTAAGAAGATAAAGAACTAGCTAAATCCATGTCAACAACATCCGGTTTGTAGAAGTTCTACAAGCAATATTATACTTTTTCGTTCAAAACTTCAAAACAACGAATACTTGTGGGCAAGTGTACATGATATAACGGTACAAAATTTAAACAAAAAAAAACTTCCATTCAGAAAAAAATGGAAATTCCATTATCTTTGTAAAATGAATAAATTATGTACACTGTAAAAATTATAGCATAAAATCCCGCCAAATTCATACCCAACTAGTGGTATGAATGCCCCACCATCAATGCATAGTATATCTATCCTTCACACTTTCTGCCTAGTGTGAATTCACACTTAGCGTGAAAGTCACAATTAGTGTGAAATCCAATCTCAAGGGAATAGCATGGACCCTTTACCGAACATTAACTATATTCATGTGCAGCCAAAATGCCATACTATTATCATTGTAATTTACCTTATATAAATGTGTTGTGCACTTGTGTGCTAGGTAAGTGCTGGGATTCAGGTACAGAACATATACCAATATTTTATTGAAAAATAATATTGATATATGAGTATAATATTATAATCAACTCAACTTAAAATATTACAAAATTAATGTGAGTATGAGTTCATACTGTTTATGGTGTGAATGAACACTGAATTTGGTATGAACTCACACTGAATATGGCATGTACTTCACACCAAAATGATGAGGTGTGCACATCACACTGTATTCTAGTGTGAATATTGTTACCAGTTATTCACACTTAATTTGGTGTTAACTACATACCTTTTGGTTTACAGAGTATAGAAATCCATATTTAAATATGTTACTCATCTAAGTTATACCAATTCATGTTACAGGATAACTGCAGGCCAGCAGATGACCTATATTTCCTGAGAAATCTCATATTTCCTGAAGTCAGTAACAGGGTCAATTATCCTGTATGCTTTCTTACACCTGTCCTTGAGTTGTGTAGGATGCATGTAAAATGCTGGAAAGTGTACAGGATGGCTTCCCTTGACTAAAAGTAAAAGAAATCCCAACACTATTCCAGTTAAATATACATGTAATCACAGAGAAATTGTCAAATGTGTACTTAGTGGACGCATACACTTGTTCAGTTTACATAGCCATGAGATGCTGATATGAATAAAAGGACCACATGCTATAGGAATAACTTGATAAATATGTTTGCTGGTTCACATAACTGCCATACTGATGCACTCAAATAACTTTGAAAGACAAATACTAGAGCTTGTTTTAAGTGTCATGCCCTAGTACAAGGAATGGGTAACAAAATATTACCGTGCTCTGCCATTGATTAATGATAATTTCCAACACTGACAAACACTCAGTGTATTCTGCAGTGCTGGTCCTAGTGAAATATGATGACCACACCCTCACAAGTGACTGAGGACCGGACCATGTCCAACTAAACCTTCCCTCTCCTCTCACTGTGCAGGAGAGAGTAAGGTTAGGACTCACATCATCTGGAGATAGTATCAATGGACTGGAGGGAACTAACTCAGGAGCACCACTTGGAGCAAGAACTGTAGGGTATTTAGTCTTGGCTAACTACCTACTATTAATTTACTAACTATCAGCGACAGAGACAAGTTTAGTTCAACTATTTCATCAGAGCAACTACATGACGTTGACACGAGGTAAGGTGAGATGAGACAACTGAATAATAATTGTGTGTGGTGAGTGTGTCTGTGATATAATGCGAGGTGAAAGTTCATGAGAGTTCCGAGTGTCCACTACATCACTTCCCCTCCAGCGAGTTTCTAGGGAGCGAAATCTCTCAGGCGAGTAGGCCAGTGTACTCGACGTGTCCAGATTTTGTTGTTCGAGTTAGGTAGAGCATGTCAGTCCAATTATCAGGACGTGGTGAGGCCTTGAGTGAAGACTTGAGCTGACAGTGAAAGCGTTCGACCATACCGTTGGCAAACAGATGGTAAGAAATAGTGCGAATGTGTGAAGTCCCGAGTAGTTGTGTGATGGACTTCCATAGAGCAGACTCAAACTGTCCACCACAATCTGTAGTGATGGTAGCTGGAACTCCAAATCGAGAAACCCAAATCTGGATGAAGACTTTAGCTACCGTCAGCGCTGAACCATCAACTATAGGGACTACCTCAGGCCATCGAGTAAACCGATCAATGCAAGTGGGAAGATAAACGTGACCGTTGGACGGCGGCAAGGGTCCAACTAGATCAATGTGCACATGAAGAAAACGGGGGTCGAGTGAGGCAAATGTGCCTAAAGGAGTTGCGACATGACGATGAACCTTGAAGCGCTGGCACTGAAGGCAGGAACGAGCCCATTGACGAACATCTCGGTTGATACTTGGCCACACAAAGCGACTAGTCACAAGACACTGAGTAGCACGAATACCAGGATGAGAAATAAAATGAAGTGCATCGAAAATGGGTCGTTGGAAACGCTGTGGAACATACGGACGCTGTACATCAGTTGAAGTGTCACAGATGAGTGACGTTCCTTCCGAGAGAAATGAAACACTTTGAAGTTTGAGGGAATCAGATTGCAACTGGGAAAGTTCAGGATCGTCTGCTTGTGCCACAGCTAACTCATGAAAGTAAACCACTGAAGTGCTTCCTGTATGGAGTGCATTCGCTTGAAGGCGGGAAAGAGTATCAGCAGCTGTGTTCACTAAACCTTGTACGTGTCGAAGGTCGGTGGTGAACTGGCTGATGAAGTCCAGGTGTCTTACTTGCCTGGGTGAGTGTCACTAAGGACGCGAGGAGAGAGCATAGATCAAAGGCTTGTGATCCGTCAATACATGGAATTCCCGTCCTTTAAGGAAATATCTGAAGTGCCTGATGGCTAAGTAGATTGCCAGTAGTTCATGATCACACGTGCTGTAGCGTGTCTCAGCTGGCATCAAAGCTCTTGAAAAGAATGACAAGGGGCACCACTGCCCATTGATGAATTGTTGCAGCACAGCACCAACAGCAACGTCTGAAGCGTCCGTCATAATGCTAGTGGGCGCATTAGGTATGGATAGACGAGTAAAACGGCATCTGCCAGGGCTTGCTTCACGTTATTGAAGGCAGCAATCGTGTCATCAGTCCATGGTGGTGTATCGGACGAAAATCTTGTATGTTCGAGGAGACAGTGCAGTGGCTGCAAAATAGTGGCGCCATTTGGTATGAACCTATGGTAAAAGTTCAAAAGCCCGAGAAATCTCCGCAATTTGCGTTGAGTATCTGGACGTGTAAAGTCTCGGATGACCTAGACTTTATCTTCCAATGGGCGAACACCTGTGGCAAGGTGACCCAAAAAGTTCTGTTCACTGACGCCAAACTGACTCTTGGAAACATTGATCACGATTCCATGCTCATTCAGTCACTGTAAAACAGAGCGAAGATGTTGTCGAACTTAGACTTCTGTGAAGTGATGCGTTTGCAAGAAAACTGCGCTTCCACCTGAGCAAACCAGAGTTCCGGGATGGCTGGCCAGAAGGGCGGGAGCTTCAAATTTACTGCAGAAACCTCGTTGGAAATACGAGATCCGGGAAAAGTGGGCAGAGCGTCAACCACGGGACGAACTGAAGCTTCTAGTGAGCTGCTTTCTTCAGTATCCTACATCGTTCGACTACCTACTATTAATTTACTAACTATCAGCGACAGAGACAAGTTTAGTTCAACTATTTCTTCAGAGCAACTACATGACGTGGACACGAGGTAAGGTGAGATGAGACCACTGAATAATAATTGCATGAGATGGGTGTGTCTGTGATATAATGCAAGGTGAAAGTTCATGAGAGTTTCGAGTGTCCACTACAGAACTACATAACAATGTTTAGATTAATGCCGTTATGATGTTGTACATATGTGATGAATATATCATACTCAAGTGTTTAATTAGAAGAGAAACAAGTAGCTAAATCCATACAAACAACATCATCCTGTTTTACAAGTTCTAAAAGTGATATTATAATACTCTTTTGTTTAAAATTGAGGCTGTGGTGTAGTCACAAAGAGCTGTCACCAGGTGTAGAGAAAGACAGACCAAGTAGGCTGCTACCAGAATTACTACTGCTATATTTCCAAGCTGTTTGAAGCTTCTTCCCAACCCAATCCCTGATGTCTTAATTCAGTATTTAGGTTAGGTCAGATAAAGGGTCAAGCAGAACGACTGTAACTGAAGCACAAGCCTGAGCTGGTCACATATATATAGCAAACCAGCTCGAACATGCTCAACTAAAGGATGATACAGTAAACAGGCTGAAGTTGTGAGGATGGAATGTGTTCAGAATGAGGTGTTAAGTGTTTGTGACAAATTACATTATTATAGTGTGTTTGACTAGGATGTTGTGTTCTGTTATGGCATGTCCTGTCGATGTTGTGGGTTCACCACATCTCCCCATCTCTTGGAGGGTGAGCTTCCAGTAGGTAGAGAGACATCAGATGCAGAGATAGCTGTAAGAGTGGGCCAACTTTGACGGGACATTGCATCAGTGACACCGTTCATTTCTCCTTTAATATAGATAGATGATGATAAAATCAAAATATGACAGTCTTTCTATCCATCTTGCCATCTTGGCTGAGGGTGGAGGTCCTTTCCGGATATCAACAAATGCAGAGTGGTCAGTAAAAATTGTGAACAGACGTCCGGATAAATAGAAACAGAAATGTTCCACAGATGCTAGCACAGCCAGGGCTTCCAATTCCACGATTGGGTAGTTTCTTTCTCTCAGAATAAGTTGGCGAGAGTAAAACGAAACTAGCATCCATTCACCATCTCTGAAAATACAAAGACCACTACCGATACCTCTAGTAGAAGAATCAGTGTACGGGCAACATACATCTGTAACAGTTGGTAGAAATAAAGAGGTGTGATTAACGATTTCAGAAATAATACAGTTAAATGAGTTGATGAAGTAACTGGCATTGTCATAACGTAGAATGTCAGGACAGTCTTTCCGTAAAAATAAGTTTAAAATGGTGGTATGAGATGAAAAGGATGGAATGAATCTTGCATAGAAGGTTATAAGTCCAAGAAAAGTACGCAGATCAGTCTTGGTTTTGGGAGGTAGATAATTCCTGATATGAGCTACTTTTGCCTCTGAGTTTGCCATCTCCTACTACAAAACCTAAGATGAGTAAAACCAGCAACATTTTGATTTCTTGAAAGAGAGGTTGGCAGCACTAAGCCTAATGAGGACCGAGAAGATGTGAGTAATGTGATCCTCAAATGTAGCTGAAAAGATAACTACATCATCTATGTATGCCAAAGAGTAAGATTCTATGCCTCTTAAGAAGGCTTGCATTAAGAGTTGAAATGTGGTGGGGGCGTTTTCAGGCCGAAAGGCATGACCATTATACTGAAACTTTCCCTGCATGCAACCTGTTTGGTATCTTCATCAAGAGGGACGTGATGAATTCCATTCAATAAGTCAAGTTTGGACAAGTACTTGCAGTTACCAACTTCGGCTAGTATTGAGTTTATGAAAGGCATGAGAAGTGGCTCGGGGACTGGTCAAGTTTAACTTCCTATAATCTACAACAATTCTTATTTCACCATCCATCCCGTTTGTTTACCGGCAATGGGGAAGAAGACACTTAGAGGTAGAAGGCTCTATGATTCCTAGTTCTAGTAAAGACTGTATTTCTCCTCTAAAGGGTTGTTGGTAGGCCAACAGAATGGTGTAGGCAGGATTCCACTTGAGGGTTTGACAAGTGAGGATAACAGAGTGGGTTACAAGAGAGGTAATACCAGGTGTATCTGAGAATACGCTGGGAAACGAGGAAAGGGTGTGATCAAGGAGTGGTCGTTGGTACGTTACGGTAATGGGAACCGCCCCTTAAAAAACTGCTTGTCACGTGAGCCAGCTTTCAGGTTGCAAATCACTTTTAAATAGCTAACAATTACATGGATTCAGCGTGAGGTGTTC
>WLWD01002640.1_pt1 | contig 27422 bp, 15 predicted proteins | sample 6712731 | NCBI WGS metagenome assembly WLWD01 (sample SAMN12718690, study PRJNA576275) | sponge metagenome | isolation source: marine sponge | host: Mycale hentscheli | place: New Zealand: South Island, Marlborough, Capsize Point | collected 2014-11-01
TAAGCTGCTGCCACCACAATCAGTATGCTTCCACCCTTGACAGCGCTCCCTCGAAAGGTGGACAAAGGAGATCAGATGGCACGAATGGCAACTGAGAAACTAACTGGCTGCACACACAAAACACGAAGTCTTATATGCACTGCCTGTACAACACAACAATGAACAACAGTCATGGGACCAATAGACACTTCTCATGTTGACAAGATGTACACACACACATACACACACAGGTGACATTTCTTTAAAAATTAACTAAGCCCCATAACCGAAAATACATGTAACTGAATCCAAAACAAGCACCACACAAACACACATACATAAACATATAATGTTCAATTAATAGTTCCTGGAATGGTTTCTGTTACCTGTTATCTGCCATGGATTTGTTTACAAGCTTTCTTATTGCTATTACTATGTGAGTACAGAGCCCAAGAAACTGCACAATGTTTATTAGCTGAATTCTATTATGGTGATCCCAAAGCAGTACTCTCTGATCAAGGATTAATATTTTTGTCAAAAGTGCTCTCATTTTTGTATGAAAGATTGGCAGTTATGAAGATTTGTACTAACCCATACAATCATGAAACTAATGGCCAACTGGAGAGGTTTCACTCATCTTAGAAGTCTGTCACGATCTGTATGTCTGATAAGAAAGATAGACCAGCTGTTTTTTACATAGTGTTGTATTCCTTTAGAAATTTGACTCATTCTATAGGCATGGTCATACACCATATGAACTTTGTTAAACCATCACTATATATTCTGTCTTCTCTTAAGTCCTTTTGGTTGTCATTTGAAAGTGAATCTGTAAACTTGTATAGTTTTACCTATAAGTTAGACTCCTTAACTCTTGTACACTTCAGTCTCTTAAACAAGGGTTGAAAGATAATGTAGTTTTCCAAGAGAGTTGTGCATGAGAGTGCTATTTTGAGAGATTGTAGTGTAGGCCAGCTTAAAGATGGACTATATCAGCAATATATATATATTTAGTAAATATACTATATTTTCTATATTTTTTTGCCGCGATCATACTGCTAGGGACATGAACAAGAGATAACTGTGAAGCTATATTTGAAAAAGAGCTCTACTACTCTTGAGCAAGCTTTCTTTTTGTTCAATCTTGCTATATTTAGTTGGGCGTTGGTTACACAGTGTTCACCTTGGGGGGTATAAGACATTTTTGTTGGAAAAAAATTATTTATTTTTTTATTTTTTTATTGTAGATACAGGCTTACTGGATGTAGATCCCAAGTTTCAAGACCATTGGACATTTCTACAGCTTATAATGATTTTTTTTTATACTCACTAGTTCATTGTTTCAGTTATTGAATCACCCGGGAAAGAACCGTTCACTTTATTTCTTACCGTTACTTTCTATCGATCGACTATTTCTTTGTTTACTGTCAAACCTACGCTTTTTATGGTTCAAAATAAAGCACACAGGAAGTGCTCAGTGACTATAGCAACAAGCAATTACGTAGTAGAAGTAGGCGGGAGTGCGCACGGCCGATGTTGTTTTTTTTTGCTTGATTAGAACTTGAACTTGTTTCCGCATCAGGGCTGTGCGATTATTACTATAATTGGGTATTGGCAATTATCAATTTTCATAAAGTAAAGAATCACGATTAATCGATTAATCGGCTGATTATGATATGTAATGGTAATTAAAAATCAAGGTAAGTTTTCAGCTAAAAAACACAGCATGTCAACATTGTCCGGGTCCAAACAAGCTCTTTTATAATTAATTATTTGCCCTGCTGTGGAGAATAGCCTTTCAGAAGGCGTACTTGTTGCAGGAATGCACAATAACTTTATAGCAATGTTAGCAATGTTAGGAAAGCGATGATTGTGCTCCTTCCACCAGGCTAAGGGATTTGCATCAAGAGCTGGTGATGCTTCTTCAACATAGTGCTCTAGCGGTAGCTGGAGGGGGCAGCTGGCTAACCAGCTGCCCCCTACCAGCTGCCTAGGCCCTACACCCGAGGGTCAGCTGTTCCTAATTAATCGATTTTGGACAGCATCCCCATCGCCCCACTTCAATTTGTCCACTTACTTGATTAATCGGAAATAATCGGATAATCGCGCAGCCCTAGCGCATGGCTCTCTCTTTATTCTCGTTGTTTCTTGAAACTTCGCCTAGGAGAACTTGTAGAAAGCGCCCTAAAGGGTTCCTTGGCACTCAGTGGCAACAACAGTCACCTACTAAACGAAGAAGGATGGATTCAGAGGCTACCCGTCCCTCGGTGAGTAAGACTAAATTATTTAGCTCACCACCTAGGTATATAGGGTTTACTTCTGGGAGCTCTAGTGCTCTATTGCGCCCAAGAAATAGTAAATCCTTAAGTCCATTGTCAGACAATAGTTCTGTAGCTCTCCCTGATGCAGGTTCAACTGAAGCAGATAATATTATATACTGGGCATTCGGCTAATGAGAATGGCGGTGGTGAGTCTAGGAGTGACATGGCAGAAGCAAATGAACTTGACAATGCAGAGTCAGATCAAAATGATGATGCAGAGTCAAGTGAAAATGATGATGCCAAGTCAAGTGGTTCAGAGGAGGAATCCTCTGAGTCAGATTCTGAGGCTAGTTGCAGTCATGATGATCAGGCTGACTCTGACGGGGTTGGTGTCGGCAGTTACGTCCCATCCAACGATTGGACCGAGCCTCAAATCAGATGTTACTGTAACGTTTAATGGAACTTGGTCTAACCAATATATCAAGATAACTTCTAAAACCTTAATTTAGGTCTAAATATTCATTGTATGCAATATTATGCTTTCTTGCAGGCATTGTCAGCTGTCATTACAAGTGTCGTGTATTAACTCAATTATCTCAAAACTACATTTTCCCAAAGTGGTCATACTTCGGTACATCATAACTTACTCTCACTATTTTTTTATTTTTATGTTTATATATCATCTTAAAGCTCATATTCTACTCTTTAAAATGAATTGATACTTTTTAAAAAAATTATTTTTTTCTTTAGTTATGCAAGTTTTTCTAAAAAAAATGAATTTTTGGACATTTTTGGACAAAAACAATTATAAAAAAAAAAATAAGAAGAAATTCCAAAAGTATCAATTGAATTACGAGATAAAAGTATACTGAATATGTGAAAAAAGTTTGGAGTGTTGAGGATCATGTCTGATGGGGGTTACATCGTACCTAATAGGTAAAGGGTGAGTGGACGATGAAACCGATTACTTTGGGTGGGTGGGGCCAAGTTGATATATCTGTAGTTCATCTTGAAGATGATGCTTTACTCATCATTTTATGACTTGAAGTATGAAAAAATACACATGGATGACTGATTTATGACCAAATAAGCAAAATACCCCAAAAATGCCCGATCCCCCCCTTAAAAAATCCTTGCCTTTAGGATTTCCATAATAGAAGAACTTGGTAGAAATTTAGCACCAGGCATTGTTGAGACTTGACCAACTCAGCATTGTTGAAATCCAACTTGGCTGGGCTTGATGTTACTTTTAAACTTACAGTGCTATTTGTAAACGTTCTAGTGCTAATGGTGAAACTACAACGCCTGGAATGTAGCTAGAATATCCAATCCAGCTACTTATTACTTGAACTAAACCATGAATGCTGGAGGTATTTGAGAAAAAAATGTTGAAAAAGTGCTTCTGAGGAGGCTATTATTTGCCATGCAAGTGAATTCATGTGGGTGTGGTTGAAAGATCACATGTTGTAAAAATTTCTAACTGTCATACAACCTATGATTACTGTGGGACACCGCCCACTGAATGAACTGACAATTTGTTATTGGTTCACTTGACACTCTAACTTGTTTCAGAACATTCCATTTATTGAGCGTGTTCTAGAACATTCTATAATTCACACACATGTGGCGTGTGCAGTGTAGCACACTTTATTTATGTTTCACCCGTGGGTGGACTAGCTATATTTTGCATGGCTTGGTCCACTCCTTTTTTAGTCAGTCTCACCATTATGTTCACCTGCATCATTGTATAACTAAAATATTGCACCTATAACTTCGTGGACGCCCCTGGGTGGTTAGGAGGAGCTATTAGTTAAATGATCAAGAGGCAGGATATTGGTTATAGACCGACTCTGGTGGCAGTCTACCATGCTTAAAGTAAAGTCAGCTTAACCCCCCCCCACCCCCCCACAATTACTATTACATATCGCTTTGGAAACAAGAGCACTTCATTGTGTCAGCACAACAGATGATCTTGATCTACCAAAGTCGAATAAAGCTGGACTACCAAGATTAAGATTACTTTCATGCTCAGTTGATTTCTTTTCTTTTTTTACAATGCATTATAAACAAGTTCATGACAACGAGTTAAAACGAGATTGACGACTTGCGATGATCGACGAAGACGAGGACTTGGGCTTGCATGTGGATTAAGACTCTAGGCATCCTTACTGGCCTGGACACTATTTTTCGTGCCCACCCCCCCCCATGTTATCCTAGATTTGGTAATTATCATCAAAGATGACTCTTTTTTCAATTGCAGCATTATACATGAAGCCAAAAGTTAGGCTAATCAATGTTCCAATCTTTGCCACATCATCAATCCAAGGAAAATGTAAGGCTGTGTTAAGTTACCACTGATTCACACTCAAACTTCCCTAATACACCGGCAGCTAGGGACCGGGCACTGCCTGTAACTCAGAAATATCTGTATCTGACAAAAATTATATTTACACTTGTATTTTAATATAATAGGAATTGTAATAACTTATTCATAATTACAATTATACATACTTTGAGGAATAGCTACTTCTAAGGACAGCACACACCTTTTCTGTTTAGATGGAAATGATTTGCTATTGCTTTGCTTAGTAGGCTGCTTAGTAGAGTGTAGACATTTATGTTTGGGGTGAACAGGGTGGGAGACCAGCTGGGAAGATAATCCAGCTGCTGTAATTTTACTGTACCTGTGGGAGGCATGATGAAGGGTGAGCAGACAGAGATAAAGAAAGAGATGAAGAGAAAGATAAAGAAGAAAGAAGATGAATGAACTGTGTGTGTGTCATGAAAGTCAATTATATGTGTATTTATTATTAGCAGTGTGTCATTATTATTGTATGTTTTCTAAAGTGTATATATGTGCATGTCATGATTGTGAGTGTGTTAGTTCTGTCCTGATGTTCCGTGACCACTCCCTCATATTGTGTGCGCATGCGTGTCCTCATAAATGATGAATGCTTTTGTAGCTGTGGTATTGATGTGTTTTGTAATTGTAGCACTTTTGAACATGAGGTTTTGGAAACACTGCTATGACCATTGAAATACATAATATTTCAAGAAAGATACATTCATAAGAAATGCTCACTGTATTAAACAACAGCTCAAGGAATAAGCAGATAAAGTAAAACAATATTGTTGACAGTTTACTCTGAATTGTGTGCTTTACTTCTACAGGTCACCCCAATACTGCATTATAGGTGTGGTACGGATCAGCTGGTCATTCTCATTGTTAATGACACCTTGATTCAAGGTTTACTGGGGCAAGATTAGTGGACAATGTTCTGTATACTCGTTAGTTCAGTTCTATCACTGTAGTAGAGTTGTAGCACATCCTTCAGTTCTAAAAATAGTGTGAGTGTGGTACTATGGAAATTTGCAGGATTTAGAAACTTACTCAAATAAGGCGCCAGGCTGTAGCGTCAGAATTTGTCAGAGCTTCACAAAGGCGGTAAAAAAGAATACTTATAGTATTTTCTAAACTATATTTCTTGTCAACCTGGTAAGTGCTTTCTAAGTGCTGCTGGACGTGATTCTAAGTGAATGATTAGATTCAAGCAACGGACCAATCAAATTGACGTATTCAGTAACGCTTTTTTCTAATTTTATTATTATATCTGATATAGTAGAAGTTTGATAGCTTCACCATATGCTAACTTTTATCCCATTGGAATTAATTTTTTTTTTTAATTTATGCTTGTTTCATGTTGTGTGAGTAGGTTCATGGGGAACCAATTGACAAGGAAATGGTGAAGGCTAGGCAGAACAAGCCGCAACCCACTGTGGAGAAAGCTCACTCTCCCAATACAATAAAGATCAATCAACCTAGAAAATGAGCTTTTGAAACTTTGAAAGTGCAGTATCTCATGCAAATCACTAGTAGAACTTCCATGTTTGAGGAATGATAAGTTTCCCCCTTTTTTTGTCATTACTTGTTTTTCCTTATATTTCTTTGTTGTTGTTGTTGTTGTTGTTGTTGTTGTTGTTGTTGCTGCTGCTGCTGCTGCTTCTGTTTTTATAAGTCACTTTTTGGTTTTTGTTACGTCAAAATTCCACTTGGACCACTGGTAAATTAAAGTGATAAGCTATAGAACTATTTTGATGTGAAACATGGCTACTCATTTATTTGTATCTCTGGTGGTTTCAAAAGCAGTAATTGAAATACTTGTGAAAATAAAGTTTGGTAGCAGTAGCTATTGCTCATCACCTAAATGATTAAATTACCAAACTGCACACGACTCCTTACCCAACTGTACACATCTCTTCACCCAACTGTACACAAAATGATAACGTAGCAGATTCATAGTAGAAATTATGAAGATTTAAATGAAGTCTATCGCTCCTCTACTAGTTAATACAGAACTAAGAATCCAGTCTGAGTCACAGACAACACCACCCAATTGCACAATAGCTTATTAGCTCAGCCACACACTTATCAATGTATTGTTGTACCCATGATAGTGGTTACCATGGTATGTGTTGTGCCCGGCTAAGAATTTCCTGTGCTTTGAATAGAGTAGTACTTAACTATTGCCAGTGCCGTTGCGTGAATACAAATGAACAGCTACCAATAAGGACCACCATCAGTGACTCTTATGGCCATTTTCTCTCTAATAATACTTGCCAAACCACCAAATACAGCTGATGAACTTAGAAAGTTGTGTTTATGGATACATATAACTATTAAGATACTCTTGTATAGCACTAGCAAAACAAAAACAAAAAAAACAACAACAACTGAAAATGTATTATAATATGTATTTCAACATTAATAGAATATCACAATGGTTCATGTTGAACAAAGTTATATTTAGTAGAACATTATGGAAAAAGATGTGTTGTTCACAATAAAGCATAAGGGCTTGAAACAGAACTTGGTAGGATATCTATTCCTGCAAGAATAAATAACGAGACTACAATCAATAACTCATTCATTCAATATTTCATTCATTCAGTCTTCAAACCTGTATCAAAATACAGTCAAACCTTTCTTATCAGAGCAATGTTGGGATTAGGGGTACCCATTATGTAAAAAAAAAAATCCCCGTATCTAATTTAGACATTTAAGCTTTTAGAGTCTACTTAGCTAGGATAATCCAATATTTCATCTAGCAAGCTATTTTATGTTGCTATAATCACCTTACTTTTATTGGCTTCAGGTCTAATCCTGTGTAGCTTTGCAATTTGCACTGTCATCATAACTCTTCCCCATTTAGTCATTCCTCGGCTGCACAAACTCAAAAGAATATCAGTTGTGACAGGTAATAGACCCACTTATAGAGCTACATCCCCAGCCTGGCCTGTACCCTATTCATAGTTCCAGAGATATTCACGCCCTGGGATGTCTAGAAGTCCATTTTAGGCGTGTCCTGACGAAAGGTCGAGGAGCCATTAAAAACAACGAGAGCACGGACCGAAGAACTGGAAATCGTAACAGAACAGCGGGCGTGGCAGATGAGTGGGCGGAGTTTACTTGATTTCTACCTCCCCCGAACTTGACATTGTTATTCCTGGTTTGAAGAGATCTGACGCAGACGTGCTTCCCACCAGTATTAACCATGGCTAGAAGACAGGGCTGGTCTAGATCCTTTACAAGAGATTCTAAGTTACAGCAGTATTTCTTAAACCAGGTGGTACCTACAGGGAAGACACTTGGAACAGGTTCATATGGCTCAGTGTTAGAAGTAAGTGGACTGTTCTAACTTACAGCTAAAGGAAAGCTTGGAATACTATCCCTGTAGCTAGAAGTTTGGTTAGTATTTTGAAATAAGCTTCAAAAAGCCACACCCACTGTTGTTTCCTTCATTTGTTATTCTATAATAACTGCACCAAAGCTAACAATCTGTTCTGTGTCTACTACTTCAATACTATAGGTTCATTGAACACTGTTGATATCAAGTGAGAAGCGGTTAACTGGTAGCAATATATCAGCCTCTTGTAATAAGACTTTCAATGACCACTATGATGAGGAGCTGTGTACATGCAGTGCACCCTTAATAGGCCTTTCATGTTATAAGTTATTTAATAACTGGATTATGTTACACTTTATAAAGAAAAAATGTAACTTAGCTAGCTTTATTCGTGCTGTTATATTATGAGAGTGTAGTTTTGTGACCAGGGAGCTGAATAGTCTAGCGTTGCTGACCCTTTTTCTTCCCTAAATTAGTGGGCGGGAAGAAGGAAAGGGTCTGGTAGATCTAGTATCTTTGGCTTGTGCCAGCACCAAAAAGTGGTGCTCCAATCAGATTGCAGAATTGTTAATAAAGTACATTCCTCAACCACATATTTAATGTGCCCCATTTTATTCAGCATTATGTTAGCTATGGAAGATCAAGTGAGATGAAAAGCACATTTAAAGTGTTACAGTTTCCTGGTGAAGCCTGAGCAGATGAAAGTATTGAAGGGAATTTTAAAATAATTTTTTGTAGCCCTCTCAACAGAATATGGAAAGAGTGCTTGCTTCCAGAGTTTTCCACTTGTATATGACCAACTCCTACCCAAGTGTGAACCAGCCACTATTGTTATTATTGTTCTACTCATTTCTAGTGTGAAAGATGAAGAAAGATTATGAACATTTTTGTTGACAATCTTTCTTATTAGCAACGAAATGTTTTACACTCGAACCTCTCTTATCCGTTCGTCTAAGTTACGGACACCTCTGTCTACCGGACACAAACTAAAATTATTGACTGCGTACAGATCGTCAGTGTAGTCGGAAAGCTACCAAATTAAACGAATAAAATCGGGAAAATATTTCCCGCGTGGCACTTCGAGTGTATTCGATCGTAGCGTTGTGTGCGGAGTGGGAGCAGGGAAATCGACAGGCAGTTAGTGCGTCTACCGCTAGTTCTTCTCAGAACTCGCTGACCGGCGGCGGCGCTGCTAGTTCTTCTCAAAACTCTTTGAAAGGCAGTGGGGCTGCTAGTTCTTCTAAGAACTCAACGACCAGCGGTGGTGCAGGCAAGGTCGCAGTAACTAAACGCAAGCAATAGCGTTTTAACTCTAGAAAGAAAGCTGGAGATAATATCAGAAGTTAAGAAAGGGAAGTCAGTGAGGCAGTGTCTGGACAGTTGGTGTTCCAAAATCTACAGTGAATGATATTTGGACATGAACGATGAAGAAGTTGTAGAAGATATGTTGCAAGAGAAAGAAGAATCTGAGTCCAAATATGAAGATGAAGCTCCTTCAAATGCAATTACTCCATCGCAAGCTTGTGCTACTTTCGATACTGCTTTGGAGTGGTTGGAGTCCAAAGGCAACACACACCCTGCACATCTTATGCTGGTAAAAAGTTGGAGAGACGATGCAGCTCAGCGTGGCTTGAAATCTATGAAGCAAACTAAAATCGCTTCATACTTTAAATAAATTGATTCATGTATTTACAGGTGTTTTTGTTAATTTTAAGTAATATACGAATTCAATTATCAAATAATTAATTGTATACACGGTTTATCACCGAATAAATTAAGTATTTCTGAGTTACGGACATTTCTTTGTTACGGACACCCCTTGGTCCCAGACTGTCCGAATAAGAGAGGTTTGACTGTATTCTCGCTTGAGTTTAACGTAAGCGTTAATGGTGATGCAATAAACCTGTGATGTCATTTGCACATGTCATAGATACTAGAGCTACCAGACCCTTTCCTTCCTTCCTGCCCATCCATTTAGGGAAAGAAAGGGTTAGCGATGCCAGACTAGGAGCTGAATAATTATTAGGTCACTTGGACTCAGACTGGGGCCATCCCCATGCACAGTATACAGAACATGTAGGGAAATAGCAGAGAATTCCATTGCAGGTTCGGTCTTGATCCAACATCTATCAATGTTGCTGAAGTTATATGTGGAATGTGGCTAAATCATTTAATTCTGATGGGGGTACGACTGAACTCCCCTTGGCTACGGGTTGATTACATCTCAGTGTAATGTTGTGAAGCTCATGTACCAAGTTCTTAATATGAGTTTAAATCATTGTTGTTTATACACACTATCAAATACATGTAATCCTTTTTACTTTAATACTGAACCTGAACCTGGTTTAATTTATTTCACTAATACAAGAATAGCAAACAATTCCATTGCAGCTATCCTGAACACCCCTTGGCTACAGGTTACTGATACATATTGGTATTTCAGGTAAAATATAGCAAGGCTATCTGTGCTGCTAAGCGTATGCACGAACTGTTACTGGATCCTGGGAATGAAGGAGTTCGAGAGACTGTAGACAGATATCAACGAGAATGTCAACTCATGGCAGGTCTCCGACATCCTAACATAACACAGTTCCTTGGTCTGTGTTTCCTTGAGGGATCAGAACTACCTCTACTGGTGATGGAGAGACTAGAAATGAGTGTGGACGACCTCCTGGAGTGTTCCCCTAATATTCCACTTGCAGTCAAGATCTCCATTCTTACAGACACAGGCAGCGGTTTAGTTTACTTGCATAGTCGAGGACCTCCAATAGTCCACAGAGACCTGACTGCAAGGAACATCCTCCTCACATCATCTCTGACAGCTAAGATCACTGACATGGGAAACTCTCGCATGGTAACTTTAAAACCCACTCAACTAGCCCAAACACTCTCAAAGAATCCGGGGACCACTGTGTACATGCCACCAGAGGCTCTCAGCGAGAGCCACAGATATGGCCCATCTCTAGATGTGTTCTCATTCGGACATCTTGCCCTCTACATACTCATACAGGTAATACAAACTTGAATATACAACATACACTATTATTGCAAAGCTGTTCAAAATTCAAATAATTATTGTGTGGTACAGTGGGTAAGTGTTCCGTGTTATAACAAATAAAAGATCACTCATATTATTATTATTAATCTAGTTATTTAGTATTAACATGTGCGCATTACTTAGATACGTATTCAACATTCCTAATTTTTCTAAGCACACTTGTTTTAACTACCCACTGATATCTGATTCATGTGCTCTATTAATGTAACCATCTTCACCATTTACCAGCTTTGTTTCATTCATTTGTATACAATTAGTTGAGTATACACTACTAAATGCTACTGCAGTCCATTACCTAATACTGCCTGGCCACTTGTACTGCTGAGAGTCAGACCAGGTCCTATGTTGTATGCTAGTAGCTCGGACCATTGTCCCAATAGTTAGTGAACTAAGCATGAGAATAATCTTGATAGTGAATTATTGTGATGTTTGTTGATCATTACTCTGGATATATATATTGTTATAATGTTTATTGACTATCTCACGAGAATCAATTCAATTTTAATAATTATTTAGATTTTTCCAGGAGAGCTACTACAGCATACACATTCAGATCCACACAATCCTGGCCGACTTATTGGTCGCTCTGAAGTAGAGCGTCGTGAGGTGTACATGAAGAAGTTGGAGAATCTGTTTTTGGAATCTCATCCTGTTCTAGTAGAAATTGTGATTAATTGCCTGCACAATACTCCTCAAACAAGACCTACTGCTGAGCAGCTACTGGAGACACTAACACCAGTACAGGATGCAATGGAGAACATACATGGAGGGAATCTGGGGAGATCTCTCAACGTAACCAATGTGTTACACATGAAGGAAACTAAAGAAAAGAATAAAAGAATAGAAGAACTCGAGGTAACTTCAATATGTGAACTACAAACATTTATTAAATCTACCAAATAGTAATTACAATAAGTACATTCTTTACTTTGTCCAAGTTAAGTTGTCACAGAGTACATACTTGAACACTCATATCAAGCAACCCAGCTTAGCTATATGTGAGAGGGTCTGGGAAAATGGACCTTTCAGCGGCAAAAATTTGAAATTGAGATATAGTAAGTCATCGGAAAAATTCATAGTCCTATTTTTGTTATTTGCAGAATTAGTCTTAGTGACCCTTACTCTACTTCTATGCCAAATTTCAAATGTCAAAACAACTTGAAAGGCCCCAAGCGTTGCCGTGGAAAGACAAGCTACTTTTTATTCTCTCTCGTTCTCGAAGTACAATAAACGGGGAATGGGTGGAGTTTCAAAGAAGCAGCTAAAAAAAAAAAACGGCATAGCTTTGAGACTATTGCATGCACTCTACAGCTTACCTCTGGCTGAAAGTTTACCGCTACAGTGAATAGAGTAGCCAAGGATGCCGACAAGACAGGCCGTACGATTATATTGCTTATGCGGAGTATGCCATTAAGGGAGGAGACCCATAGCAACCGTTGGCAAGGCTGTGGGAAGTGTTAAGTGCTATCAACCAGGAAAATCTACCACCCTCACCTGGCTCCGCATGCATCTCGCAAGCATAACCACCGCTTGATATATTAGCGCGCAAAGCGGGGCAAAAATCTCGAGAGTCCCTAACCTCAGTAGCCTTACTGGTGGGTTAGCTTTGACCACGTTGTTGTTACAACCAGCTTCATCAGCAAACTATAATCATGCCTTCCAGGAAAAGGAAGAGTGCTATTAGTGCAGCCACAGAAATGAGTAAAATGAAATGTGCTTTGAGAAGAAGTAAGAAATAAGTAAATAAATATAATATTAAAAAAATATATACATACATAATATATATATATTTATTGCAGCTTTGATATTTTTACTTGAATATTTCCGCATCATTGTACGGTACACTACGCATGCGCGTATCGAGTAAAATCAATGAAAATTGAATTGTAACCGGTTGAGAAAAAATATCAAGGCAGCAATAAATCACTTATCACACTCGTCGTACAATATGGGAATGATATTTTACTCTCACGCCACATTTTCACTCGCCTTTGGCTCGTGAAAATATTTTGCGTGCTCGTAAAATATTTTCCCATATTGTACTCTGACTCGTGCTATAAGTATTATATATATATTGTATAGACATAGGATTGGAGCAAGTCCCAGCAATAGGTGGGGCTTCCACTGATACTCTTGATGATCCTTCCTTTACTGGTCATGATGTCACGCCCTCTCTTCGGCAGGAGTCATCATCAGAAGTGCTCCCTGATTCACCTTCTCAAGATTTAGTGTCCACTCCTACTGCTCCACCATGTGAATCACACCCTCTAGCATTTTATAATCCATCTCAAGTTCTAAATGATCTCACTACCTAGTCACATGATGACCACAATTCTCCTCCTGTCTCTTCTCATCCAGTTGTGAGTTCCACTGAAGTTTCCCCAGCTCTGCAGGAAGCACTTCAAGAGTTACTTGAGAAGCTTTCAGCTATCGCTCAACAGAATGGTTTGGTGTTTGATGTGTCCAGTCTCCCTCAGTTTGTGAATAATTCAGCCATACGACTCCAGACTTCTGGACCAGGGTTGGATTGAGCTATGGAGACTTGGAACTGCTCAAATCTGAATGCAAGGACCGAGAAGAATTTGTACGAATTCTGAAGGATAGAGGAATTAACAGCAAACCCCTCCAGGAGAAGCTGTCCAAGCACTTCAAATACAGCCAAAGAAAATGAGTCCTTTTTTTCCAACCCGGCTCTTTTCAGAGCCACTACCTCACAGAAGGTTTCACCTAAAATGTTCGCACACATAATCAGAGGGCTATTTCTTCAAATCCTTACACTACTATAGTATGTCCAAGTTGAGTTGGCCGCAAGAAAAACTTGAATAACTTTAGAACGGAAGCAGCTACGCATCCGGGGTTTGCACCATTGGAAAGCTCGCGCCGAAGCGGTTAAAAATATTCCCTCAGTAAACTCCAAAACCGGAGCGAAAGTGCTATTCCAAAACTCAATACAAAAGTCTATGGGAATAGAAAAAACCACAGGTTTCCCGCTCAAAACGCGCCCGCTTTTAGTCACGCGGTATGGCTCAATTTATCACGCGGACTGTCTTCATTAAGAATTTTGTAAACAATGAGCGGTGTGTTTCTAGCTTTATATCACGATTAGCTTAGGTTGCGAGTGTGGAAACAGGATAGACGGAGTGTTCTGTTGTTGCGGAGGGTACAGGGCCACCTGATAGGATGTTGGTAAGATTATTTGTCTACCTGTTCAATAACAAATGCCATTATAGCCAATATTATTTCAGCGATATAGCTATCATTTAGCTAGCAACTTGTAATACAGCCACACTTACGCTGTTTGCCGTTAAATTGTGTGCTTGTCAAAGCCGTGTTTATGCCAATTTCTTTTCTTCACTATTATAGATGCCGTTTATTGTAAGAATTAGGACCAACTCAGGCAGAACTCCACCTTCAACTCGGATCACAACTATTTTTTGAATGTGTACTACTTAAATTCTATCATTTCATCAATTTTCATATACCTTATTATAAATAAATGAAAAATAAATGAAGAATTGATAATTTTATTTTAACATGAAAGTCTAGTAACTTTAGCTACAAGTTTACAGTGCTGTACTGCTGAATCCTGTGAACATCAGAATATTTGTTGGGACACAGTAGGTAGAATCCACTGATTTTCATCCTGTCTCTTTAGAAGAACTCCCACCAGTTTGCGTTTTCCATCTGCTGTACATTATCTGCGCATAAGAAACATAAATATCATTGAAAACAGACGAGATGAGCTGTACAGCGCCCGAAAAACTCCATAAACTTCACTAAATTTCTTTCTTTCAATAGTTACAGTATTAATGCGCACCTGCGCTACCGCCCCTTTTTCACGTGCAACGTTGACGTTTGCGCGCTTAATTGACTTGGATTCACATGACTAAATTGCTTCCGGTAAAGTACTAAATGCATTCCTCAATTACCGCGCTTGCGGTCGTGCCAACTCAACTTGAACATACTACTAGCTAATTCGCTTACCTGTGCGTCGGTAAGGCAGACGTGCTAGTATCGCCTGAACGGGGTACTGTATAAATCCACTGCAGGACCCCTCCCAGCTTAGTATCGAAATCTAACAAGCTGGGTGCTTCTTCAACAGCACCGTAGGTGATTCTTCAACAGCACCCGTTTAGGTGATTCTTCTCACTAAAAAGCAGCTGAAGCGGAGCGCACCTTTGGTGGGCGGGGCGCAAAATGCAACATCGGGGGGGGGGGCGGGAGGGGGGGGGGGGTGTTATAGTTTCACGCGCACTTCGTTTTGACCCAGCCGCAGTTCGCGGCCGCCTGCAAAGAGGTGAATTTGCGACAAGTATTTTTTAGCTATAAGGGGTCACGGGATGCAGTCTGAACTTGGAACAGTAATTCGGTGACGTAAGGTGAACAGGCCTACGTTTAGATTTTCTTGATAGCGTGCCAGGAAGCAAAGTTGACCTTAGTGGTCGGATATTTAGAAAAGTAAAGTTGCTATAGCCAAAAACTAAACGTAGGAAGCGGGAACATAATGGGAGGAAGCCGTAGAGTCTTGAATCGGCAGCTTGGACGGTTGCGGAGAAACAACACGAAATGTCCGCAGAAGTAAATCACTCCTAACTGGGCTTACGAAGATGCAAATGGTCTGAATTTTGGTGTGCAGAGAGACCTTATCACCCTAAATAAATTCAGCATGTTAAAGAATTGCCACCGTTGCTTGAAGTTTTTTTTTTTCAGCATCAATTTTTAAGGAAAATGCGTGGGCCGGATGGGTCTCCACCCTTAAGTATACGGAAACGTTAATTATACCGGAAGTGGAAATTCAATTTATGTTTTCTCGATTTCTAGTTCAATTGCTTTGCTGAATACAGCCCAGTTTAATTGCCAGTTTCTCTGCGCGTTGAATGCTTTACCCTCCAGTATTTAGCATCAAGTTGAGATAAATTGTAGCTTTTTATTAGCATAAAAAACTCAATTTTTTTGGTTTGCTCCATAAGGTCCCTTTTAAATTTTTAATTCAGATTTTTTTGTCGTAATATATGGTCAAACTATTCACCAATTGTACGTGAGTTATTACTGTGATGGTTGATTATAGAAGCAAGCATATAATTGAAGCCTGAACTCTTCATTAGTGTCATCAACATCTTAAAGATATCTTTGTCGTTATAATCGTGTAATATATACCGTTCACGCAGAGATTTTTTTATTTGTTAGTTTATAAGTAGTTGTTCTAAAACTTAAGATTATCATAAACAGTAGCTTCTCAACTCTACAATGGTATTACTCAAACATTGTTTGCTTTGTCAATGTTTGTTACAGTTTTAAATGTTGTATATTTGTATTGTGTTGTATTATTAGATTTCTGAAAATAGATTAGAAACAGAAAATAAAGAATTGACTGAAGAAAATACCAAACTAGAAAGTGACAGAAAGTTGCTTGAATCATCGAATACACAACTCATGGAAGAGAAACATCAATTGGAGACAAGTGTCATGCAAGTACAGGCAGAATGCAATCAACTGAAGAGTCAACAGAAGACTGAGAACAATCAACAGAAGACTGAGAACAATCAACTGAGGAGCCAGATAGCAGCTGAAAGAATTCAGTTAGAATCTCACCACAAGGTAGAAAAGCTTCATCTAGAATCTAGCCATCAAAGAGAGAAACAAATTCTCCAATCTGAAGTGGAGCGACTAACAAAGGAATTGGAGCGTATCACCACAGTGTCTATCAGCAAGAAATCATTAGTAAGTATTGGATGTATATAAATAATGTATGAAAATATTGTACAAATAATGTAGTCATCAAACTATATAGATGAATAATTTTAACATCATAACACTTAGAGTAGAAGATGTAGGTATTTTATTATTTATTTATATTGTAATATGTATAAAAATGTCAATAGCATGTAAACAGTAACCATGGCAACAATATAGTTTTTTATTTAATAAACATAGTGTCCAATTGACGTGAACAATATTATTCTTTACATAAAATACTAACAATATAGACATGAGTATTACTACACAAATTTACTACAAATAATGCATTTGTTTATTATTTAGACATTCCCACTAGAACTAGACTGGAGGCGTGGTCCTGACATGCCAGTGGCTATGAGTGCATACATCCAATCAGTAGAGATAAATGATACAGTGTATGATGGAGGAGGAGGAGGGACTGACAGAGATGAGGATAAGTACATAGTGATGGCCTACAACACACAGTCCTGCCAGTGGCACACTCTACCTCCATACAGTACCAGGTGGTTTGCTATGACTACCATCAACAACAAACTAGTTGTGGTGGGAGGAAGAAATAGAGAGAACTCAGATAGCAGTGAGCTAGGAGAGTGGCAGCCTGACAGGAACAAGTGGACACACCCCTTCCCTCCTATGTCTACACCTCGCTGTGTGCCTTCAGTTACTTCATATAAACATTGGCTGGTGGTGGCTGGTGGTTGCCATGGAGTTCGTTTACAAGCTAGTGTTGAGGTACTTGATGTATCCAACATGCAGTGGTCCACTGGACCATCTACACCAACACTATGGTTGAACATGATGTCTACTACAATAGGAGATACCTGGTACCTCATGGGGGGAAAGTGTGAGGTTTGGAGTCCTGATGTCTATAGTGTATATCTGGAGGCTCTTGTTTCACACTCCTCATCAGACAGTTCCAACATATGGAACAAACTACCTTCACTCAACTGTACATTCTCCTGTCCACTCAACATTGGAGGATCTCTACTGGCAGTCGGTGGTGTGGACATGAAGAGTAAGAAGTCAATGTCTACCATCCAGCGCTATGTCCCTGAGACTAATACCTGGGTCCAGGCTGGACAACTACCACATGCAGTATATGCCTGTACCTGTATCATGACATCAGACAAGGTCCATGTTATGGGAGGACATGATGGGAATAGCAGACTAAAGAAACTGTTTACTTCTACTATTCACTAATTAATATTTTTGTTTTTATGGAATTTTTTGTATGAGTTAGCTATTATAATTTTAACAATGGTTTCCATGGTTACTGTTTATATGTTTTCAAAATAATAAAAAGTATATATTGTTACGGAATTATTGCCAAAGTTGGTTACAATGTATGCAGTGGGTGTAACTGAGTAGCTAATATTATTATGATACTCACTATAGCCATATGTTTTTAAATTTTTCCATGTTTTAATTTATAGTAACAGTTGTCATACAGTTTTTACTGTTTACTATGAGTTACTTTGAATACAATCATTATCATTATTAAACTAACACACACACATACATGTATACTCATTACAAGGAAATTTTTATTCACATCACAACATTGAGTTTTACTATGAGTTACTTTGAATACACTTTTGTGGTTCCCTGTCATGTGAGGAGTCGTTAGTGTGGGGGCGTATATCCCAACCTGCCTCCTCAGGTGCTCACACAGAGGGTAAGTGGTGGAACTCAGGAGAGACCCAACTGCCAGCTCTCAATCAAGAGCTTATCCTATGCAGGGTTAATTAAGATGTGACAATTGTCTACCTAGTCCAAATCCAGTGTAGTCTGATCTCAGCTGTTGCATAAGCTAAAGCAAACTATCTACAAACTCTACAAGCTAAATATTGATTAATTGAAAAGTGAACCTCAGAGTGAAATGATACAAATTGTGATCATATGCATACAAGAGTAATAAAATATCAGTTGGTGTGGTGTGGTAGCATTGAGCTGGTGTAAGGCGCCCAGTACATAAACGATTAATCAAGTGACAATTGAAGGACCAGCTATCGAACACACTACTCAATTCTAAGGCCTAGCTATCACCTAAGAAATAAGCTATGCACCTGCAGACAGCACTTCTGTCACTACTAAAGCTCAGTCTATCTAGACACAATGCGACTGACTAACTACTACGATGACTAGAACACAAACTGAACTAAAGTAGCAAGACAGAGATCTCTCCTAGCGAGGGAGCAGAGATCTTGCACTAGAACTATTACTGTACAAGGACAGCTAGGAGAGAGAGAAGATAACTTTGACTTTCATAACTGTAATAATACTAATACTAAGAACTACATTACAAGAGTATATGAAGGGAGTGACTAGAACCAAATTAAACAGTGGGTTTGTATGAGGTAAGTTTAGAATGGAATACATTGGAAAGAACAAGATGGTGAATGTCTAAGTGTATAATATTGAATGATGCTTGGGAGTGTGTTGGAGTTTCTATAGGTGATAATGGATGAGTAGGGTTTGTGTACACTGTTAAAAATGGGGCGTTTAGATACACCCCATGGTGGGTGTTTGTTTACACCCAACAATAAACACCAAGAGTGCATAAAAACACCATTGGTGCTTTGTACGCACCCATGATGTTTAGATACGCCCCACGGTAGGTGTTTATTTACACCCCACACTGTACCAAAATGTGAATATAAGGTGGTTTAAGGAATAGCTTATTGCGTAATTATAAGCTAATTATAAGGGTTCTTATATGCAAGTTGTTATAAGCCTATTTCAGTTTAGTATAAGCTATTTGTGTTATACTCATAGCTTATAACACCACAATAATGATTGTTATAAGGTGACTTATACATCATGTTGTATAAAGCTAATACTAATAGTATATACCTCAACAAATGCTATATATCTATAGCTAAAATGTCATACAAAAGTTACTTCAGAATTGGCATAAACCTACTAGTTACTCCATTCAAGAACAAAATATTTGTGCACTAACACATACTTAAATATAAGTTTTTCTAATACATGCAATTGCAGAATTAAGTGAGAATATTCTTTGGCATTTATTCCCCAAGAGTATTTATTTCAACTGAGATGATTGAGGACAATAGCACACATGTGCATTTTAATTTATCCCGCTGGGTTGGGAGATAATTTTTTCAGAAAACCCTTTACCCATACTATAATAAGTACCGTGACGACACCTTACCTTAACTAATGCAGGACAAAAACAACAACAACTTTACCATCTATAATAATTTTTAATTGACATCTCCAAGTGTATACAAACAACATACTGTGAATGTCTAGCTATAATAGAATGACCACAATGACTGGACATAATAATACTGTTGCTGTAAACTCTTCAGTAGAGCCAACAAAGTTGCTTCTCCACGCTTTATTTCTACAATAAACACATAATATGACACATAAAAATACATAGGGCATAAAATCTAGAATATAAGCACACTATAAATAATTTGCACTGGGAAAGATCGTAACATGTTGGCAAATAATATTACAGGAAACCAGAAGATTTTAATTCACTAGTTACATATTAAATCTAGTAACAATGCAAATTACTCTTAATAATTAACTTCATGTTCCAGTCTCTAGCTTTAACTCCATATTTAAATTCTTCAATCCACCCTGTCATTAAATTAACATATCAGATTCTATTTCTACGTTCTATGTCCCAGTCTCTAACTCCACGTCCCAGTCTCTAACTCCACGTCCCAGTCTCTAACTCCACATCCCAGTCTCTAACTCCACGTCCCAGTCTCTAACTCCATGTCCCAGTCTCTAACTCCACATCCCAGTCTCTAACTCCACATCCCAGTCTCTAACTCCACCATGTCCCAGTCTCTAACTCCACCATGTCCCGGTCTCTAACTCCACGTCCCAGTCTCTAACTCCACGTCCCAGTCTCTAACTCCACATCCCAGTCTCTAACTCCACCATGTCCCAGTCTCTAACTCTACGTCCCAGTCTCTAACTCCACCATGTCCCAGTCTCTAACTCCACCATGTCCCAGTCTCTAACTACACGTCCCAGTCTCTAACTCCACCACGTCCCAGTCTCAACTCCACGTCCCAGTCTCTAATTCCACGTCACAGTCTCTAAGTCCACGTCCCAGTCTCTATTTCCACGTCCCAGTCTCTAACTCCATGTCCCAGTCTCTAACTCCACGTCCCAGTCTCTAACTCCACGTCCACTCCACGTCCCAGTCTCTAGCTCCACGTCACAGTCACTAACTCTACGTCCCAGTCTCTAACTTCACGTCCCAGTCTCTAACTCCACGTCCCAGTCTCTAACTCCATGTCCCAGTCTCTAACTCCATGTCCAGTGTCTCAATTTTACCAACTTGTATTTTAAGTTTTTTCACCACCCGAAGTAACGTACCAAGTCTTATTTCATCATGGCATCTTGGCATAAGGAAGTGGCTACTCCATAACTATAACTTCAGTGAAATATCCCAGGACATAAAACCTAGCAATAATATGATAATAATAATACTTACTTTCATTTTTAAAATCTTAACACATCAATTATTTGCAAATGTCATCCCATATATTAACTCATTTTATCTTCAATGAGGGAATGGCAAAAAAAAAAATGGTTGCATAGTATACATGAAAGCACCGAAATAGTTCAACATTTTCCAACATCAACAATGAAACAGTAGAGGTATGACCATGTGCCAGTTGTACACTATAAGCATTACACAAAAAAATTACACAAATCAAGAAAAAAGTAGTGAAAATGTATTTTGTGGTTCCACTCCCCCCCCCCCAAACTCGTGGAATTAAGAATTCTAAGCATTCATTGTTAGTATGAGCAGCCCTAGTTGCAAAGTTGAGGTACTTCTGATCTTTACCTCTATTACAAGCTTCTATTAATCATAGTTGTAGGATGGTTGAACTGAGCTACATGAATATGGATTTATTGGCTCAACTATTACACGCACACATGCATGCACTCACACACCCTTACTCACACAACACAAACTCACATACACATAAATACACCCCCCCCCCCTGCATACATACACACTCACATAAATACACACACACTGCAAATTGAATAAAGCACCAAAGGTGCGAACCCTTAGCACTACTATACACTAGCTAGTACATCATTTCTCAGACCAAAAGCATACTTTAAATACTTGGCTTCCTAACCAGAATTTAGCTCCAGGAACAAAAACAGTAAATATATATGCCGTCTTTATAAGAGAAAAAGTTAGCTAAACATGTAAGACACAATTACTGGTATATAGTTGCAACGCAAAACTCCAATTCCAGCACTAGGTTATCTTTACAGCATAAAAAAACAAAAAAAAAAACAACTACCGCAAACAGGAAAACAGACTATTTGAACACGTGATTCAATATGGAGCATTACCCACAAAGCTAGCACCAAAACGTGGAGCTGACAGCATCAAATTTTCTTAAAAAACAAGAGAAGCACAATAAAAGGTCTTAAATTGTTATTTGGAGTAAGTTCATACCTAAATCAACGATTAATTGTCAGTAATCTCCCAAATCAGAGCATAACGAATAGACAGACAGACAAAAAGATAGGACAACTACTAAAAAAACCCTCTTGTACATGCACGCTGAGTGTAAATTATGAACTCGCCTAAAGTTCTAGTGGAGATGTAAACTGACCTATACAAAACTAACCGGAAACCAGATCATTCTCAAGTGTTCATGGCAATGGCAGCTAACTGAATATATACATAGCTAGGTAGTCATTTGAGCTTCTTGAACTAACTTCGAATGTTAATTGAACTTGGACTACTATTTTTGTACTGTATGTCCTAATTTGTTCTATAATAAATACATTATACTGCAAAGTCAGTGTATTGGAAATCATATCACTATACAGTTCTGTAAAGAAATATCTGCTTTAGACTAATAGCTACATACCTGTCAGATTTATAGAATGGTAAGGATAACTGTATACACTTACATAATCTTATCACCGTTCAATGTGTGCGTCAACATGTACAATTACCCATAAAAATCAACAAAGACAATACTGTGAATTCACTTAATGGTGATACTTTTACTGTATGCATTGCTTTATTCAATATGTCTGTTATACCTTGCAGATATAGTCTTTGAAAGTGGTGGTGGAGGTTACTGAAATTACCAGTGGGAGTAAGCAGTAACTGAGCCGGTCAAGCAAATGGACCGACTGAAGTCATGATAACACCACACACATAATTCATAACTTTCTTTGAAACATATGAATTATGCGTGTTGTAATATCATAATTTAGTTGTCTAGCAACAAACCACAAAGTTTGTGACCAAAACAAAACTAATATCATAACAATGTGACCTATATGGCTCCAGTGCAATATTAGCAATTGCTTTACTGTACTTACAGACAGTCACCTCATCCAGCAATGCTGTTGCCCACTGGTGACATCAGGGAAGGTGTGACTGCTAACTCCGCAAAAGAACAAAAATGAAAAAATGTAGCAAACAATTCCAGTCTTATCTGCAAACGCTCACTCTTCCCCCTAGCAATTCTCTTACTCATACTCATTCATTCATACAGATATTTTTGCTGGGAAAGGAGGGGAAGGGGTGTTAAGAGAGTGGAGCTAAGTAGTTTGAGATGTGTGGACATACACAGTAATTTACAAATGAATTAAATTACCCACTACCCATACGAAATTCTATTGCATAGCAAAAATAGAGCATTCACTTGTAACTGTAGAAAATGTTTTGACAACCATTCATTTTGCATAGGAAGCTGTATTTGTGGGTGAGGAAGAGGGGGGTGGGAACTTTTTCTTTGAGGGGAAACAACTCCATTTAGGCAAGGGAGGGAGGGGGGAGAAGTTCCTCCCCTCTGAATCAAACACTGCCACAGCTCAGTACAACAGTTTGATGACTCTTCAGATTCGGGAGGCCACCGCCTTTGAGGTCCTCTGTTTCTGATTGACTGACTGACAGACAAAGTGAATACTGTAACGCTCTCATGCATGCACATAGAGCGTTTTAATTATGTCAATTACAACCAATACAATGTGTGCAACATTTCATTGAAGCAAGTAGCATGATGAAGGATAAAAAGAAGGTTAAAATGAAAACATGTGCATGTGACACAGCTTCTCCTTGCTCTGTTATAATGCCCATGTTTCAGAAAACAAGGTCAAAAAAATCTTTATACCTAACAGGACTTCTCACAATGTGTACATAGAAACCAGAATATATTATCTTTTTTACAAAACTTTAGCTTTCCATATAGCTATCTCACAACAACTAATGCTACACCTCAGTTTAGGCTACAAAAAACAAACACGATATGGATGTAGCGCTCCATTTGGATCCCTAATCTTACTAATAGACAAGACACATGACTCGACATACAAACTTACCAGACAACACATAGACCTCAGCTCAAATTCACCAAAGTTTTGACGACTACGTACATCTCCAGCGGATTCGAAACTGGACAATCCATCAAGTAAACGCATTCTAATGAACGCTCACTTAGTTTGTTATTGTTTATATGAATCTCATGAAGTGTGTTTGAACTCGCGGGGAGGCACTTGCTGGACCGTGGTAAATATTGGTTCTGCGGTTTGCTAATGATCTCAATCTTACTCTTATCACAGCCACACCCATTTGTCGCATATTAGTAGTACAGTTATGATTACTAGCAAACCTGTACCTAATAAGTGACGGGAATTCCATGATTATAGAATAAACTACCTTCCATTGTCTCACTAACCACAAATTTGGTCACATTTCATTTTAATCTCTGGACAGATATTTTTAATCATTATCTGTGCTGGTAATATTAACATTTCACAATTATTATTTTTTATTTATATATTTATATTTATATTTAGTCATTATAGGTCAACTGACTAGTCCAGACTGGAGACTTTAATACTCAATTTTAATAAGAATTATTGAAATGACATCTCGGATAGTTTGCTGCATGCATACTATAAGACACTTTGGTCACATTGGCAGGCAATTATGTAGTAGCCAGTTGATCATATTGCCAAACAGTGGGAATAATGTTTTATATGGAATCAGGGATGCCGTGACAAACTCCAGCAGTTATAGCTCCACACTAAACAATCTCAGATGCTACTGGAGGGGGGGTCAGTACCTAGAAATAACATTGTGAAGATATCATAGGGTGGTATATATTTATATAGTACTTATTACATGCGTCAGAGTGTGATATGGTGAAATATTTCAGAGCAGGCTAATATATTTTCACAGCCAAAGTCCAGAGTGAAAATAAAGCCTGAGAGTGAAATACCTAGCCATATCACTCTGAGGAGTGTAATAAGTGGTTTATTCCACACTAGATAACTTCACTGGAGTAGTTTGTTTTTTTTTGTTTTTTTTCTGTAACTCCTGGTGTAAAGTTGGCAAAACTCACTAGGGGCTCCCCACAACCCCAGCTGATATTATAGCAGCTACTTTAACCTGGCTGGGTAGGCTCCACTAGAGTAAAGGTAGCTGTAAAAAAAACCCAGAAAACTTGTACACCAGGCCCTGTTGCTCTACTCTGGTAATTAGCTTGGCAATACAGCCATGAGATAACACTTTGTGATATCATGAGATATCTTGGGATATACACCTAAAAATATCATTGTGAAGATATCTAGCGTGGAATAAATATATATAATTATATATATAATTAAATGCTAATTTATGCTAAATAAATGCCCAAATTATCGACATATTTCATTAAATTTTTTTAATATTCCTAAATATAATTGGACCCCTCCCCATCATTGGCACTGGATCTGCCCCTTATTAGTAATTTTTTACAGTATAGGATATTTGCTGTGCTATTCAATATAAAACATGTCATTGCACATACAGTATTAATTGAAGAATATATTTACAATAATAATATAATTATTTAAAAAGAGGAACACATATACAAATATTATCCATAATCAAAAGTAAATTTGTAATTTCTTCTTATTGCACACCTTCCTGCAATTCTGGAGACAGGAATGAAAGTAGCTGGTGATGGAGATTCTAGAAGGTTGCAACTTACTATCACCGAAATATGAAAATGATCTCTTCTAGGATGTTGCATGTGCCATTTCACTGAAGCTATACAGTGCACCATGGTCTCACTACTTTCATCAAGTTTAACTTCATGAGTGAATATTGAAGAAACTATGCCTGTACGCATAGGAGCAGTCCCATTTACATCAATGTCACTTCCAGTTTGATTAGGCCAGTGAGCTACAATAGCTGCAGAACGTTGTGAGCGTGAGTGTTCAGAAACAAAATGTTCTCCATTAATTGTAATATCTCTGCTTTCTTCATAAAAGTAAGACATTTTCTTACCATCCTGGCCTGGATAGAGTCGGTCATACATCATCTTTATGTTTTGGAGTTCATCATGTTTGAAACACTTTCTGCGTTTTGGTAGGGACAATGTGTACCAATTTTTTAGTGTAGCATCAATAGACTGGATTGGACAGGTAGTGTAAACAAATTGCTGCAAGATTCTAGAAGGGTCCGACAATGACTGGCTACATGAGTCAAAATTTTCAGTAGATATAGAACTTAAAACGTTATGTTCCATCAAATAAGAACAGAAGCGTTTATCTCCACTATTGGAATCTAAATTTTCTCTTGCTACAGCTTGCATGTCAAGGAATTTTAATAGCATTTGTTTTTCAGGGTTTCGCCATGACATTTTCATGCTCTCAAGTATGCCGTTATATCTTTCAAAAGAGAATGTCCAGAATGATGCAATTGGTCCATAGTCTATTAAGTTGGATTTTAGATGACATGCCATATGCATGTTAGGAGTACAATATTCTTTACCGCATACTTCTTCAAATTTCTTGCAATAATTGAGTATGCATGTATGGGCTTGTGCAATATCACTGGAGCTGATCTTGAGCTTACACAAGATTCGACATGCATCAACGAAAAAACACCAGTATTGGTAATGCTCATCAGGAATAATTTTGTACAGTGCATGAACTGAATAAAGAAGTGTCCAGTGCTTCCATTTATCAGCAGTAAATGATGAAAATGAAGAAGAAATTTTTCTAGGTATACGCCCAATACCTGCTGGAGGAATAATAGAATCAACACGTTCTTGAAGCATATCAAACTGAACAGACTTTAATATTTGAAGCTGTCTCCAAGTGTCCACTGTATGTTTGGCTATTCCTAAAAAAAGATTATGCATTGGATCTACCACATGATGTCGCACTACATCATAATACGGCAATCGAAATAATTCTGAATATCTGGCTCCATAAGAAGTTCAATTGTATATTGGGCAGTACTATTGTTGGCTTGCATAGCATCTTAGCTATTTGTTTGTGTCGAATAGGGTTTCTAGCAATCCAAGTGTCAACATTATATCCAGAATAATCAGTCTTTGAATCAAAACGTCTTTGGAAATTGGAAAACAGCCAAACCTTGCATGATAGCTAAAAAATCCACATACCTTTCTAGTTGCTGGCATATCGCACATAATACAAGTTAAAATTGCTCTGATGCTAGTCTCTTTAAAAACTGAATTAGTGTTTGCTATATTTACTCCAGGATATAACTTAATTAAATCATCTACTAATGGTCTTAAGTAGAAGTTAATATTTTTCTTCGGCTCTCGGGGTCCTGGAATGGTACCTACCAGTATAATATTTTCCATTTTGTACCGGTCACACCTAGGTAAATTTTGCACAGTTAGATATATTGCACCAACTGAGTAA
>WLWD01004803.1_pt1 | contig 27420 bp, 20 predicted proteins | sample 6712731 | NCBI WGS metagenome assembly WLWD01 (sample SAMN12718690, study PRJNA576275) | sponge metagenome | isolation source: marine sponge | host: Mycale hentscheli | place: New Zealand: South Island, Marlborough, Capsize Point | collected 2014-11-01
GTTTGATGGATTGAATGCCGTCCAGGCACTCTCCAGCGATGAGCACCCTCGTATCGAAATCATCTGCTCCAGATGATAGGTAACGTTGTTGTTCGGCTTCTACTTGTTGCTGTAACTCTCCGATATTGTTATGCCATTGGTTTGAAAACTGGTTACCAACAACTCTACCAGTAAAGTACCAGGGCCAATCCACACCTCGGGCGACGTCGAATACTTTTGAACGCAAAGTGTCGTCTCCTTTTGCGTTGACCAATAGGGCTTTAGCGGCGTCGCTGCCATTTGCTTCTTCGCTGGCCCACAATCGAGTCCCCAGCATCACACCGTCAGCACCAAGGGACAAAGCCCCAGCGCGCCCACGCCCGTCGAAGATGCCTCCGGCAGCAACAATAATCTGATCGTTGCCCGCTAAATCCCGAACTGCAGGGAGCAATGAGACTAAACCTCTGCTCATTCCGTGACCACCAGCTTCCTGGCCTTGTACTACAATGACATCGGCCCCGGCATCAAGCGCTTGCTTCGCCATGTCCAATCGTTGCACCTGCCAGATAGTGGGAATGTTTCTCCTTTTCGCCGCCGCTACCACGATTTCGGAATCCCCGAATGAAACCATAAAGGCAGCAGGTTTTTGATCGAGACATAAGTCGATTAGCTCAGGTTGACGCATCAGGCTCCAGGTAATAAAACCCACCCCAACAGATTCACCCGCTGCCTGGGAAAAAGCCTGCTCTAGCCACTCTTGATTACCATAACCACCGCCAATCATACCCAGGCCCCCTGCTTTGGAAACTGCCGCAGCCAAGTGCCCATCGGAAACTTGATCCATTGGGGCTAACATAATGGGATGTGACACATCAAAGAATTCGGTAAAGCGAGTTTTAATTCGTTGTTTCATGGCGTGGATAAGTTTGGAAAAAAAGGGATATTCGTTTCTGGGGAAATCAGAGGCAATGGTTGGCTGAATGGCGTATCCCGTAAACTACAACTAAAACGATAGTATAGACGAAGAGAAACGATACGGAGAAGCCCTTGGGGCGGATGGGAAATGAGAACTTACAAATAGGCAAAACTAGAACATCTACAAAAAGGGGCCAGTACACTTCAATCTGACCCACTTTTCCGGTCTGTCGACATATTATTGATCAGCGACAAACCTCTTTAATATCAAGCTAACGGGCGAGTAATAACAGCAGCTAAAACAGGACACCCTGAATCTAACGGAACGACGTAAAGCCCATTAGAAGATATCGGCGCAAAAAGGATTACATACGCTATGAGCGTCCAATTCCTGGCGATCGTGTCCAGATGGATACCAGCAAGATTAGTAATGGTTTATATCAATATACAGCTGTTGATGACTGCACTAGGTATCGTGTTCTCAGACTCTACAATCGTCGCACAGCTGCGAATACCTTAGACTTCTTAGACTGTGTACGAGAAGAAAACAATAAATAGAGACAGCCACAGATTGGAATCAGGCAAAATATTGCTTCCGTATAACAGTCTGGCGTATTAATCGAGAATGATTACCTTGCTGATTTCACAACATCCGCTGGGCTGGGAAAATGACCGATTACCTTTTCTTGGGGCGTGTTTGACCTCTGGGAAGATTGCCCAGGATGTCGAATGGATGATGGGGTTGGAGGGCGGTTGTCAGGGGGTGTTTGGGCGGGTGTTATGTCGTTGACATACCCACTTCTGCCCAATGGATTCGCAATATACCGCCAGCGCATCCGGTGAACCCACCGCTTTGGGACGCCACGGTGAGCGTGGGCGAAGTTGTGAGGCCCACTGCTGTTTGGTGTCGCCCAACCGGCCCAAGATATTCGGCATTGATGGATTCACTGCGCCGGATTTGTCTTCCCTCAGGATTCGACTGCTCCAGTCCAGCAGCTCAAGGTACTCGGTGAATGATATCGGTAATGTGTCCAGGGTATCAGTGAACGGGGCGTGATCGTCATCGTCGTGGTTCGACACCATGAAGCCCATCAGCTCAGTCGGGGTTTGATTCCTTTTGCTTTCAATCCGGCGTTTGATTGATGTGGGTCGGATTCCTCCGGGGTAGCGCAGATGCCCGCTCGTACCGGGTTTAAATCCACGTATGCCATGCAGCGCAATAATGCCGCCTCGTCAAGCAGGGCCTGACTGTGAAACCGGCCCTCCCAGAACCGTCCCGTGCAGTTGTCCTCGGCATTCGCCTCCCTAGCAATGCGTTCATTCAGGTAGCCCATGAATCGACTGATACTGGAGAGCGTGGTACGCCAATACGTCAGGGTATCTTCAACCCACCGCTGCGCATCCTCACTCACTGACCCGCCGGCCCGGTATACATTCATCAAGTTGTCCGTGTTGTATATCTTTCCCCACCGTTCAATGACCTCGGTATCAGTCAACGAATTAGCTAGGTCAAGATCGATTCTCAGAATCACGTGATAATGATTCGACATTACCGCGTAGGCGACAATGTCAATGCAAAAGGCTGAACCAAGTTTCAGCAACAGTGATTCGACCCACTCCCGCCGGTGTTCATAGCTTTGCCCCGTGTAGTCATCCTGGCCACACAAAAACGCGCGCCTAACGCATCGGGAAGTGCAATGGTAAAACGGGGTTGATTCAACGTTGATAAGTTGCTGTCGCGCAATGGGCATTCCTGACTCCTGTCTGGTGGGGTTATTCCGTTAACTGAAGCTTATAGGATTGTCAGGTGGTGTCAACATTTTTTGTGGGTGTCTGGATTTGACTAATCTGGGTTTGACTTTTGTGGGTGTTTGGGTTTGACTACTATTGAACTAAAAACGCACAACCGAACGTAAACAGTTATGAACGCTACTTATTGAGCGTATGCTTAGATTTATTTTTGTGTCTTTTATTTTCGAAGTTTCTAAATAAGCAGAACATGCTATGAATTATCCCCGACGGTATAATGCGGTCACCGATTTTATTGATTGTCATCTTGACAGTGAGGTGGCAGATAAAGTGGCGTTTATTGATCCACAAGCCTCGGTTACTTATCGAGAACTTGGGGCGAATACGCACCGAGTCGCGAATCTATTAACGGATCTTGGAATTGAGCAGGAAAGCAGAATTGCTTTGTTAGCACATGATACGGTGGAGTGGCCGGCCGTTTTTTTTGGAGCGATTAGGGCTGGGGTGTTGCCGGTTGCGCTGAATACCCTGCTTGGGGCAGATCAGTATCAGTACATACTTTCAGATACTCGCGCTAAAGCGCTGTTTGTTTCTGCGGCGTTGTTGGATGTGATTGAGCCTATTCTGCCGGCATTACCTTATCTAAAACATGTGTTTGTGCTTGGTGGCGATGCTCGGGGACACAGTGACTTTAGCGAGGTGTTCTCGGGTCAATCCGAGGTGTTTAAGGTGGGTGAAGAATCTACTGCGGACACGTGTTGTGATGACGTGGCTTTTTGGTTGTATTCATCAGGATCAACGGGAATGCCAAAAGGGGTGCCTCATGTTCAGACGAGCCTGACAGAGACGGCACGGCTATATGGCCAGGGCGTGTTGGGAATGCAACAGAATGACGTGGTGTTTTCAGCGGCGAAGCTTTTTTTCGCTTATGGACTTGGTAATGCGTTAAGTTTTCCGATGTTAGCGGGAGCAACCACGATTCTGTGGTCCGCTAGGCCAACGCCCGAAACTGTTTTTGCGACGTTGGAGGAACACCAACCCCACTATCTTTTTCGGCGTGCCAACGTTGTATGCTGCGATGTTGTCCTATTCTGATTCTCATTCAGTGGTTTCGTCGTCGAAATTACGATTATGTGTTTCTGCAGGTGAAGCATTACCTAGGGATGTGGGCGTTCGTTGGAAGAAAACCTTTGGCGTTGACATTATTGACGGTGTTGGTTCGACGGAGCTGCTTCATATCTTTCTGTCTAACCAGCCGGATGACGTGGTTTATGGGGCATCGGGTAAAGCGGTTCCGGGATATGATTTGAGGCTGGTTACTGAGCATGGTAAGGAAGTGCAGGGAAATGAAATTGGCGAACTATTGGTCAGGGGTACATCAGCTGCAATCGGGTATTGGAATCAGCGAGTTAAAAGTAGATCAACCTTCGAGGGAGAGTGGACGCGGACCGGAGATAAATACACCCGTGATGAAAACGGTTATTACTTTTATTGTGGACGAACTGATGACATGTTCAAGGTGAGTGGTATTTGGGTTTCTCCCTTTGAAGTAGAGTCTGCGCTAATTGCCCACGAAGCGGTGTTAGAAGCGGCGGTTGTGGGTTATGACGATGATGAAGGATTGACCAAACCAAAGGCCTTTGTTGTCTTAAAAAGGAGGGAAAGTGAAGTAGAAGGGCTATTTGAAGAATTAAAAGAATGGGTGAAAGGGAGAGTCGGTAAATGGAAATATCCGAGACAGATTGAATTTGTGGATGATTTGGTCTAAACTTCTACAGTTAATAAAATCATGAAGCTATCCAGTTCATTATTCTTTAAAGGTTATTAACATTGGAAACACATGCAAAAGTTGTGATTATCGGTGGCGGTGTAGTTGGCTGCTCTATTCTCTTCCACTTAGCTAAATTTGGCTGGAAAGACGTGGTGTTACTCGAACGCAACGAATTGACGTCAGGGTCGTCTTGGCATGCGGCGGGCCAAATTCACACCATTTCATCGGATCCCAATATTTCTCGGCTACAGAGTTACACTATTAATCTATACAAGGAAATAGAAGAAACATCAGGCCAATCAGTGGGGATGCACAATACCGGCGGCTTTTACCTCGCATCGAACAACGATTGGTATGACTATCTTAAACGAGAGCGTTCTAAAGCCAGATACATGGGACTGGACCAAGAGTTCCTTTCGGTTGAAGAAGTCGCAAGACGTCACCCTCTGATTGATCCGAAACACTATGTTGCGGCGTTGTGGGACCCATTGGATGGTGATGTGGATCCATCCGGCGTTACCTACGCTTATGCCAAATCAGCCAAGGTGCATGGTGCTAACTATCACACTCATACACCGGTGCTCGAAACGAATCAACGCTCAGACGGCACTTGGGATGTGGTCACAGAACAAGGAACGATTCACGCAGAATACGTGATTAATGCAGGTGGGCTATGGGCGAGGGAGGTGGGTCACCTTGCTGGCTTGAATCTGCCAGTTCAACCCATGGAACACCACTATTTATTGACGGAAGATATTCCTGAAATCGCTGAGCGGAAAGAGCGGTTGCCTGCGGGGATAGATTACGAAGGGAATATCTATTTTCGTCAGGAGCAACAAGGAATGTTGCTCGGAACGTATGAAGCTCGGGCCACGCCTTGGTCAGTTGCTGGCACTCCACAGAACTTTGGTCATGAGCTATTGAATCCGAAATTGGAGAATATCGAAGATCGCCTTGCCATTGGTTTTGAGCGTATTCCAGCTTTGGAAAACGCGGGGATTCGATCCATTATCAACGGCCCCTTTACTTTCGGACCAGACGGTAACCCCATGATTGGCCCGGTGCCGGGAATGAAGAATTATTGGGTAGCTGTTGGGGTAATGGCAGGTTTCTGCCAAGCGGGCGGGGTGGGCCTTTGTATGGCGGAATGGATGATCGACGGTGAACCATCCATTGATGTTTGGGCGATGGACGTGGCGCGCTTTGGAGACTTCGCCACGCCACACTATGGTACTGTCAAATCCACCGAGAACTATGAGCGACGTTTTATTTTAACTTTCCCCAATGAAACGTTACCCAAAGGTCGACGTCAAAGGACCACTGGGATTTACGATCGGTTAGTTAGAAAAGGCGCGGTAATGGATGCAAGTTTTGGTTTAGAAAATGCACTTTGGTTTGCTGACGGACCGGACGATGCCCATGAAGATCCAACATTCCGTCGCTCTCGATCACACGATTATGTGGCCCGGGAAGTGAGGGCGGTTCGTGAGTCCGTGGGCGCAGTGGAGATTGCGAACTTTGCGAAACATGAATTTACCGGACCTGGCGCTCGTGGCTTCCTTGATTATATGCTGGCTGGAAGAGTGCCTAAAGTAGGACGTATTTCTCTGACGCCTATGCTAACCAGTAAAGGAAAACTATACGGCGACTTAACAGTAGCCTGTCTAGGTGAAGAGCGGTTTATGTTGTTTGGCTCTGGCGCAGCCCAGGAAATGCATCGACGATGGTTTGAAAAACATCTTGAGAAACAAGAAGAGGCAGAAGTAAGATATCAGAACGTGTCTGGTCGATATCATGGTATTGCGATATCTGGCCCAAATTCCAGAGAGGTCTTGCAACGCATGGTAAGGGAAGATGTGTCGTCAGGCGCATTAAAGTTCCGTGACATTCGTCAAACGTTTGTGGGTGGCGTGCCCGCTATTTTGGTTCGTATTTCTTTTTCTGGGGAGCTAGGGTTTGAAATTTACGTGGAACCAGAATATCAATACAGACTTGCTGAAGCGATCGAAGAAGCGGGAGCAGATTTTGGATTGAAGTGGTATGGCGCTCGTGCATTGATGAGCATGAGACTGGAGAAAGGTTGGGGTGCGTGGACCTTAGATTTCAGGCCAGATTTTACAGCGGCTGAATCTGGACTCGATGTCTTTATCAATTGGAGTAAGGACTTTTTGGGTAAGGAAGCCGCGTTGGTAGAGAAAGAAAAAGGCCCTGAAAAGAGACTGGTCACTATGACCATCGATACGTCAGACATTGATGTCTCTAATGACGAAGCAGTTCTCAAAAATGGGGAGTGTGTTGGGTATGTGACGTCGGGAGGATTTGCGCACCACGTTGGAAAGTCTATGGCGATGGGCTACGTCCCGTGTGGACTTGCGATTGCGGATACCGAGCTTGAAGTCGAAATTAATGGTGAACTATTTGCAGCAACGGTTTTGGGTGAACCACTTTACGATCCAGCCGGTAAGAAAGGCCGGGGTTGATGGATAGCGAATCATCAATCCGTTATTATGATCTCCACAATGAGGTAACTTGAAGGTGAGGGATGAATGCGATGAGAAAACCCCAGCTATCCGGGTCATCAAGGGTTATTCGGGTGGACATGGCTAATGACTCTTAACATCAAACGATTGACCGATGAGCCCATTATTCACGCTGGATTGAGTGAACTCATTGGAACTAATATAAACGGAGCGTCGTTGGTGCGAGCGCCCGATTGGGTGAAAGCACCGTTGGGACGGTACTATCTCTACTTTGCTCATCACGAAGGTCGCTATATTCGTATGGCGTATGCGGACAACTTGTCAGGTCCATGGAAGATTCATGAGCCCGGAGTTCTCGATGTTGAGGCATCCTACTTTGTGACGGAAGATTTGACGTCACCCAACGAGGGAGGTCGAAAGCGCGAGACTGAAGGAGATAGCGAGAGTTTGTTAGCATCTCACGAAGGCGAATTTCTGTATGCGCACATTGCTTCTCCAGATGTTCATGTGGATGATGGCCGTCAAATTATCCGAATGTATTACCATGGATTATTGGATAATGGGAAACAGCAAACCCGGCTAGCGATCTCCCGCAATGGCATTGACTTTGTGGCTGAAGAACCATTGTTAGGGATTTGCTATTTCCGTGTGTTCGAATACGGGGACCTCATCTATGCCATCGGCTGGGGCGGAAAACTGCTGCGCTCGAAGTCTTGGTCTGGGCCCTTTGAGAGTGGCCCGAGTCTATTCCAAGAATCACCGTTCGTTTCTAAACATCAAACTATTCGTCATGTTGCTGTCAGGTTACGTGGTGATCAATTGGACTTGTTTTATACTTGCATTGGTGATTTTCCAGAGGTGATTAGGCGCTCTGAGGTGACTCTGCATTCAGACTGGGGAGCATGGGAAGCTCGCCCATCGGAAGTCATACTGGTTCCTGAGCGTTCTTGGGAAGGAGGGGATTTGCCGAAAATACGCTCTGCGATTGGCGCGGTGAACACCCCCGTGCATGCACTAAGGGACTCTTGTGTTTTCGAAGAAGAAGGTCAATGTTATTTGTTGTACTGCGGTGCTGGTGAGTCCTGCATTGGCATCGCGCAGATAGTAGATCATTGAGTTAGCGGCCAAGAAGCGGGTTTGACTCTGATTTGGATCCGAAGAGAAGCATCGATAACCGCTACTTTGACTAGGAATGAGTGTTTACTTTACCAATCCCCATTTTAGTTTGCTCCGAACAATTTCGTTCCAGAAGATATCTTATCCATGCCTTGGCAATAGTTGAAGGGATAGGTCAAGAGATGACCGACTAGCCTGAATAATTAGTCAGTCACCTATACGACGCAATGGTGGGTATTGCTTCGATTCGAAGATGGTGGCTTCGCTATTCCATGTTCTGAGTATGTTACCTGATAGTGGTCAGTAGAGTGATCACCATCAGGTAATTACTACGTTGCTAAAAGGCGGTGCTAAAAAGCAGTGCTAAAAAGCAGTTACTTAATGATGTTGTGCTCCGGGCCGTAGGGAAAACCAGTGATGTTGCGATTGCCGTCTTCGGTGATGACTAGGATGTCGTGTTCCCGATAGCCACCGGCTCTAGGCAGTCCTTCCTTTAGAGTGATCATAGGTTCCATGGATACCACCATGTTCGGGGTCAATACAGTATCAATGTCTTCCCGTAACTCTAACCCCGCTTCCCGGCCATAATAGTGGCAAAGCACGCCAAATGAATGACCATAACCAAAAGTGCGATACTTCAAGAGATCATGTTCGGCATAGATTTCATTCAACTCATTTGCAATGTCGCTACATCGTGCGCCAGGCTTGAGCAAGGATTTTCCGGCATCATGCACTTTGCAATTGATTTCCCATAACCGTAAATGGGCGTCAGTGGCAGATTCGCAAAACAAAGTTCTTTCCAAGGCGACATAGTATCCGGCGACCATGGGAAAGCAGTTAAGGCTCAGAATGTCCCCACTTTCAATTTTTCTCGAAGTGACAGGGTTGTGCGCGCCATCGGTATTGATTCCAGACTGCAACCAGGTCCATGTGTCGAGCAATTCGCCTTCGGGCCAGATGTTGGCGATTTCCCTTATCATGGTGCCGGTGGAGTGAAGTGCAACTTCGTGTTCAGGTACACCCACACCGATTGCTTCAGCACAGGCAGCTCCACCAATATCTGCGATTCGCGTCATTTTCGTGATGTGGGCAATTTCTTCCGCAGATTTGATCATTCGCATTTCCATGGTGATCGCTGCAATATCCACGAAGCGGCAATTAGGTAATGCTGTTTTTAGCTTTTCCATGTTTTGCAAACTAACATGGTCAAATTCGACCCCCACAATTTGCCCATCTTTTATTAGGCTTTGAACTGCGCGAAAGTAGTTGTCCCTTTGCCAGTCAGTGTAAATCAGGTTATCGCCATGGGTTCTACGCCAAGGTTGTCCGCCGTCTATGTTGGCAGAGATCGATGTTTGTGCTTCCAGTGTAACCACCAAACCGTAGGGGCGGCCAAAGGAACAATAGAGGAAGTCACCGTAATAATTGATGTTGTGATACGAGCTGAAAAGAGCGCAATCAATGTCATTATCCTGCATGCCGGTTCGTAACCGACTTAGGCGACGCTCCATTTCGGCGTGAGAAAAAGTGGGGCTGGCTTTTTCGCCATTGGGGATGGTAATTAAATCGGGCATGTTCATAGCGACTTCTCCGGTTGCTTGGATTGAGATAAAACCAATGATCGCAATCTTATGAACTCGGCCACATTAACTAGTCGTAAAAGCGACCACCCTGAATCTGACGACTCACTTCTTCTCCAATTTTTTCCCCTTATTCTATTTTCTCAACTATTTCTACAACTATGGAGCCTAGCTGCGTGTTGAATATCAAGTGAGTGGTCGTGAAGTGTTTTTCCCTATTTTTCTAACTAATCGCCACCCAATAAGTAGCAGGAATACAAAGCCATACATCATGGGTTCTGTGTCGTCCGCCTTGGTAATCCACAGAAAGTGCACAATACCCAGGATGCCAGCTAAATAGATGAATTGATGGAGACTGTCCCAGTCGCGACCCATTTTTTGCCTTATGGAAATGGGTGAAGTGATGGCAAGCATCGCTAGAATGACCAGCCCAAGAAATCCAACGGTTATATAGGGACGGTCAAAAATGTCTTCAGCAAGGAAACCGAAATCCAAAGACAGATCCAGTATGAGATAGATAAGGAAATGTACAAAGACATAAAAAAAACAGTAAAGGCCGAGCAGTCTACGAAAGCCCGTTATCCACCCAGATTTGGTTAATCTAACCAATGGTGTCACTGTCAGAGTAATCAGCAAAAATCGTAATCCCCACTCTCCAGAAACATGGCTGAGGGTTTCCGCCGGGTTTGGACCAAGTGTGTGATTAATCAAGCCAAAGACCATCATGACAAAGGGGATCAGTGACAATCCATGGACCATGGGTTTTAACACCCAGCGAATTTTCTTAATACCTGGGGATTTCATTACGAATAGAAATGAGGTGTTGGTAATGGTTTGCTAATGGTGTTTGGCAAGATCCATCCCCTTGTATAAATGGGCGACTTCTTCTTCATAACCATTAAACATCAGTGTATCTCGCTTAAAGTACTCACCAATGCGGCGTTCGCGTTTCTGACTCCATCGTCGGTGGTCAATTTGTGGGTTTACGTTTGAGTAAAAACCGTACTCCCTAGCATTGGCCATATTCCAGCTAGTAGGCGGCTCTTTCTCGACGAAGGAGATTTTTACGATGGATTTAATGCTCTTGAACCCATATTTCCACGGCACCACTAACCGCAGCGGCGCGCCGTTTTGATTTGGAATCGGTTTGCCGTACAAACCAACTGCCATCAAAGTTAACGGGTTCATTGCTTCATCCATTCGCAGACCTTCGCGATAAGGCCAATCAAGGTTTGGCCGCTTCTGTCCTGGTAGCGGCTTGTTTTCGTCATAGAGTGTTTCGAAAGCCACGTATTTCGCATTACTTGTGGGCTTAAAACGTTGGATCAAATCGGCCAATGGAAAACCAATCCAAGGGATGACCATGGACCATGCTTCTACGCATCGTAATCGGTAGATGCGTTCTTCAAGGTTATGAGGTTTGAGTATGTCTTCCAAGTTATAAGTCCCTGGCTTTTCACATTCTCCCTCAACACTGACAGACCAAGGGTCGGTAATCAGAGCGCTGGCATTCTCAACTGGGTCTGATTTTCCGGTTCCTAACTCATAAAAGTTGTTATAAGTCGTGATCTCCTCGAAGGTGTTGAGTGCTTCGCCGTCAAGCTTGCGAGTATTCGGCGCATCTGAAATTCGATTCGGAAGATCAGATAAGGCAGCCATTGCTAAGGTGGGGAAGTAAGCTGCCAGTGATAGCCCGGCACTACTGAAGATGCCTGTTTTAACGAATTGTCTGCGCTGTCGATAAAGTTTCTCATCGGTGACGAGGTTTTCGCTGATGTTTGAACTGCCTTTTCTAATGGTATTGCTCACTGATCTCTCCCAATAAAACGTTGTCACTGACCAAATTAGTCAGCCTCTAGCGTGTTTAGTTCCTTATGAAAGCGGGTGCTTGGACAGTCATCATTTAGCCGCTAGCCACGTTCTCACCACAAATAGAAAAAATAGGCCATAGATGATGAGCATAACTAATACCACAACCCTTAATCGGGATAATGATGTCACCCTTCTAAGTATGCCCTGTTCCGCTCGCCACAGATACACCCCTCCAAGCATGACCAAGATCACTTCCATCATCGATACGATATTTCCATAGTGATTTGGGTCCCAATAGGACAGGGGGCTTTCGAAGCGAAAGTCGGATAAGGGGAAGAAATGACGATGTCCATCGTCATGATGGACGGGTAAGTCGAGCAAACAATGAATCACGGTGCTGGCGAACAGCATTGATAGGGAGTAGTTTTTAGTTAGCCCACTGATCAGCGCTAGCGCTGCTAACAAAGGAATGGAATTCATCAAATCGAAGCTGTTTTGCCAACTCACCAGAAAGTATTTTTCATTCCAGATAACCTCTTCTGGAACTCCTTGAAATTTCTGATAGGCGTAAAATACCATCATCAACACATCTGGCAATATCGCCCCCACTGCGATTGCCATGGAATACCGGATCGCATTGGTATGACCAAGCAGCGACAAGCCGAAAATAACGTGTGCAGGCGTATTCATCTCGGCCTATTATAGTGCTTTGTATTGCTAAGTCTAATCACCGCGGGTAGCAGGCAATATGATGCCTTGGCACATTGTTCGTCATGGTTTGACTCCCCGCCCATTTGGATATAACGTTCAAAGCTGCGGTACCGAAGCTTATTTTCTAACCCGAGACTATCCCATGAACACGTCTTTTGTTTATAACCCACTGTTCTTGAACCACGACACCGGCACTGGACATCCCGAGAGAAGTGCTCGACTAACAGCGGCGCATGAGTTACTAACTCAACAAACTTGGTACGGTAGTTTGTTGCAAACGGAAGCACGAATTGCTGAATCGATTTGGATTGATCAGGTTCACGAACCCCATTACGAAAAGCGGATTCGTATTGCATGCCGTGGTGGAGAAAGCCATATTGACACACCAGACGTTATGGTGAGCTCGGAGTCGTATGATGTGGCTATTAAGGCTGCGGGTGGGGTATTGGAAATCGCAGACCGTATCATGTCAAAAGAAGCTGATAATGGTTTCGCCATGGTTCGCCCACCAGGCCATCATGCTGAAGCTGATCACGCTATGGGATTTTGTTTGTTTAATAACATTGCGGTTGCTGCGCGTTATCTACAGAAAAAACACGGTTTAGAAAGAGTGCTGATTCTCGATTGGGATGTGCATCATGGTAATGGCACCCAGCATATTTTCGAAACTGACCCTTCTGTGTTCTACATTAGTTTGCATCAATCTCCACACTATCCCGGTACAGGGGCACGGTCAGAGCAAGGTATTGGCAAGGGGCAGGGGGCAACGCTGAATTGTCCGATGAGTGCGGGCATGGGTGAGATGGAATACCGAGAGGCATTTCGAGAAGTGATTATGCCCAAAGCCATGGCCTTTCGGCCAGACATCGTCCTGATCTCTGCAGGATTCGATGCCCACGCTGCCGACCCTCTGGGATCGATTGCATTATCGACATCAAGCTATGGCTGGATGACACAAATGATGATGGAACTTGCCGACAAGTGTTGTGATGGTCGGCTGATTTCCGTGTTGGAGGGTGGGTACGATTTGGATGCGCTCGCTCAGTCTGTCACTGAGCATCTGCGAGTGTTGAGTCAGAATTCAGCTGATTAGCTCACATCGAACGTCCCTCTTTATGAGGAAGCTGGGTGTCTGCCTGGTCTAGGAGCGTCTACTCACATATTAGGCCCTTTCCGATATTTTTCGATGTGAACTTGTTATGTGACCATAATATCAAAGCGAGTCTGCTGGTCTCGCGGCCGCAAGTTCTGATTCCACTAATGACACCCAAAAGTCAGCACCGATGCCCAAAATATCATCGTTAAAATCATAGGAAGGATTGTGTAGACTGCAACCGCCTATGCCTTCTACTCCGTTTCCGAGTAGCAGATACGCACCTGGTTTGGCCTGTAGCATGTACCCGAAGTCTTCAGATGTCATGACAGGCCTGCTATCACCGACCACATTTTCTTCGCCGACAACCTTTGCCGCAACTTTGGCTGAGATACTGGCTTCTTCCGGCGTGTTAACGGTGGGTACAAAGTTGCGCACGTAGTTAAATTCATAAGTCGCCCCATGGGCTGCGCAGATGCCGCTGACAATGCGCTCCATGGTGGATTCAATGTGCTCCTGCACATCAACGGTCAGTGATCGGGTGTCGCCTTTTAGAATAACTTGGCCCGGTACCACATTGATGGTGCCATTGGTGACGAACTCCGTAAACGAAACCACGGCATTATCCATGGGGTTGAGGGTTCGGGAAACCAGCGATTGCATTGCGGTGACAATTTCAGATCCAATGACAATGGGATCTTTTCCTAGATGAGGCATAGCAGCATGGCATCCTGTTCCGTTAATGGTGATTTCAAAATTATCTTCTGCCGCCATAATTGAGCCAGCTCTTACCGCGAATTTACCTACTGCTAATGAAGGAAAATTATGAATCGCATACACTGAGCTCACAGGAAACCGTTCAAATAATCCATCAAGAATCATTGATCGTGCACCTTCGCCGTGCTCCTCTGCGGGCTGAAAAATAAAAACCACGGTTCCATCAAAATTGCCTTGGGTGGACAAAATTTGCGCAGCACCAAGTAGCATTGTTGTGTGTCCATCATGCCCACAAGCGTGCATTTTCCCTTCGTTAACAGAGCGATGATCGAAAGTGTTTTGTTCTTGGATTTTCAATGCATCCATGTCTGCTCTCAATCCGATGATGCGGTCACTATTTCCCTTTTTTAGCACACCAACTACCCCCGTATTTCCGATTCCCCTGTGAACTTCAATACCAAACTCATTAAGCAAATCCGCAACCTTGTCCGCCGTTCTGTGCTCTTCGAAAGCCAATTCCGGGTGCCGATGAATGTCATGACGCCATTGACGCATGGTCGTTTCGATGTCCTTAGAATGTGCGGTTAGGTGGTTCATTGGATTCTGAGATTTTGGTGGTGTGCTAAATGCTTGAGTGGAATGACAAACTGAAGTCTTGAGATTGTTTAACTCAACCCCTCTACCTCGATTAAGCCTCAAAAAATAGAGTGTGTTTGAGTATTTCACAAGAGATCTTGTGCTGTAAAGTATGGAAGGATAATGGAGCGTACGCCAAGGTCTAAGTAGGTTTACTCAGCGTGACAGTGTTCAGTACTTGACTGCGTTTTATTGAAGCAAATTTTTGAATTTCTGAGATAATATGGTGACATAAGATTGTGCAACCCTACGTCTGTAACTTCGGTTTAGTTTGAGTCATTATCGTCGTTCCACACGATATATCGCTTGTCGGCATTGCTCCATTCATCGTCAATCTCAACGAGAATGGCACTGACAAGCCTGAGTAAAGATGCCTCATTCGGGAAGACCCGTACAATCCGGGTTCGCCGTTTAATTTCCTGCTGGATCGGACGCTCAATTCCATTCGTCGTTCTCATCTTTCGATGATGCGATTCCGGTAAATTGAACACGGTCAATCCTTCAGGAACGTTATCGAGCAGCCATTGCGATAGCTTCGAGCAGTCTGACTCGTAACGGGCCGCCAGTTGCTCCAACTGAGCCAGGGCCGATGCCTCGTCCGTCGCATTCCAGACCGAACGCAATTCGCCACCAATCCGGCTACGAACCTTTGCCGTTGGGGCATGATTAATCGCGTTCTGTGCCAGATGAAACTGACAGCGTTGCCACGGTACACCCGGAAACACGGCACGCCTTGCCGCCTTCAAACCCGCGTGATCATCACTGGCAATGTAAGTGATGCCATGCATGCCTCGTTTCACCAACGACTGTAAAAACTCCCGCCAGTTGATCTCGGCTTCACTGGTGGCAATCTGCACACCCAGTACGCTTCGTCGACCATCCGGTAGTATTCCCACCGCACTGAGCACCGCCGCATCCACCACCTCATGATCCATCCTGACCCGTTCGTAACGCGCATCCAGTACGAGATACCGAATCTCTCCAAGGGCCCGGTCACGCCAAACCGATAGAGCATCGTCCAGCAGGGCCGTCGCACGAGACACCTGAGTGGAGGAGATCTTCTCAATACCAAACAGATCCAGCACCTTCTCCACACGACGAGTACTGACCCCGCTGATGTACATCTGAGCCACACACAGCATCAACGCGCGCTCACTGCGTCGTCCCTGTTCCAGACTGTGCGGGTAAAACCCGGACTCACCGTGATTACGCGTCTTGGGTATCGACAGATTTAGCGTCCCAAGGGTCGTGTCCACCTGTTTGGGTTTGAATCCATTGGCATGGCCCTGACGGTCGTTGCTGCGTTCGTGAGGGGCGGCACCCAGAAACTGAGACCGCTCAATCTGCATGGCCTGATTCATCATCGCGGTAATGACATCACGAAAAGCCTAGGGGCCATGTTGAATCAATTGTTCCATCACTACTTCATATAGGTTAGGGTAATCCGGTTGGGTCATTGGGTTGCCTCCACATTTGCTTAAGTCACAAAAATGGAACGACTTGATGGCTCAACATTCAATACTAAAGCCTGAAAAACCGGCTTTGGCTTCGCTCTCTACGTTCACTCCGCCAAAGCCAATAGCGAAGCTGCAATAGAAAGCTAAATTACAGACCTCAGATTACACTACCTGACATAAAAGGTGTGCTGGCTTGCATTGCCCTTACCCTGTGTTATGGATCATTGATTTGAATCATAAAGGTGGGCACCGTTACTTCCAAAATAGGATTCAGTATGTTCAAAAAGAACGCAGAAAAACTCAAAGAAAAGTTAATAGAGTTGGATATCGATGTTGCAATCATTACTGACGATGATTCAGTGTACTACTACACCGGCTACTATGACTATCTTCACATGGAGTTCGGACGGCCGACCATTTTGGTGATACCTAAAGAAGGGGACAACTTATTAATTACCCCCTCCATTGATCTAAATTCTGCATTGCAGCACGCGCGCGTGGATCGTATCGAAGCGTGGAACGATGGCACTGGAAACGAATGGCGGGAACATCTGCCGAACCAACTTAGCGGTGTTTCCAGTGTTGCTATTGAGCCTTACAAAATGCCACCGTTGGTAAGAAGCTATATTGATTCGATAGTGGATGCAGAAAGTATCCTCGATATTACACCTGTTATCGCCAAAATGAGGATGGTTAAATCACCGTATGAGTTACAGCTTGCAAGACATGCTGGTGAAGTTGCGAATGCCATGATGACCGCTGGTAGGAACGCCATCACGGATGGGGTTCCTGAATATGAAGTTGCGTTGGCGACTTCTGCAGCGGGAACCCGAAAGTCCGCTGAGCTGTTAGCTCAACATTATAGTGATGCTGAAATGTCGCCCAACACTCATTTCCTGCAAATCATGGCATCTGGTAAGGACATTATCAAAACCCATCACCGGGCATCGAATCGGATCATGCGCCGGGGTGAGCCCGTGTTTCTATGTTTCTGCGGCATGACAAACTTTCATCGGTTTAAGCTCGGTTTTGATCGTACTTTTTGGCTAGGGGAGATTGCCGATAAGTCTCAACAAGCGGTTTACCAAGTTGCCGTGGACAGTCAGGCTGCTGCCCTTGATGTGTTACGTCCCGGCATCATGGCAGAAGAGGTTCACGCTGCCTATGCGGAAGTGATTCAGTCCGCGGGTTATGACTATCCATTTCGTTGTGGCCGGGGTACTGGGTTTAGCTTCCTCGAAGCTCCTCAACTTGTGGTCGGCGACAAAACAATCTTGGAGCCGAATATGGTGTTTGCCGTGGATGGTTCGGTCAGTGTTGACACATTTAGAGCCCAGGTAGGGGATAGTTTTATTATTACCGACGATGGTTATGAAGCAATCACGTCACACCCAAAAGACGTGGATGGCGTAATCATTTAGTGACACAGAAGTGCGTTTCTAGTGGTTCAAGACGAAAGGGTAATTTCGCTCAATACCCAATTTCGAAACGCCATCACTCGGGAGTGATTGGCAAGGTGCTTGGGACAAACAATGTAGTAGGTACACGGGAGTGGGTAGGATAAATCAAATGGGATTACTAGGTGCCCTGATCCAAGTTCATTCTTAACCACTATATCATCTGCGAGCGCTACCCCTTGGCCCTGCACTGCCGCTTGAATTGCGGTGGCGCTGGTGTTGAATTGAATCTCATCTTTGAATTCGATGTCTGGATAACCGACGGTTTTCAGCCATAGTTGCCAATCAGGCCACATGCTTTGAAGGGAAGTTAATGGTTGATTCAGAATGGTAAAGTGCACTAAATCTTCGGGGTTGTTTAATGGGGTCGTGTCGGTTATGAGTGAAGGACTGCACACCGGAAACACTCGAATAACGTCAGACAGCGCTTTGACATCCAGTCCGGGGTACTTTCCGCAACCGTATCGGATGCCGATATCAATGTTATCGTGCTCGAAATTGACCAGATCGTCGCTCGAATCGATTCGGATATTGATGTCTGGATAAAGGGACTTAAACCGATTGAGCCTCGGTATTAGCCATTTGAGTGCAAAGGACACAGGAACGCTGACGGATAAGCTGTTATCTTCATCACGACGTTGAAAGTCGACCATCACATGACCGAGTCTAGAAAAAATGTCCTGTAACCCCGGCAACAATTTCCCCCCGGCTTTGGTGAGCTGAATTTCCCTGTTCAGTCGGATAAATAGCTGCACCTCCAAGTGTTCTTCCAAAACCCTTATCTGGTGGCCCACGGCAGCCGGGGTCACATTCAGTTCCTCAGCTGCTTTAGAGAAACTCAAATTTCTCCCTGCGCATTCGAAGGCGCGTAATGCATTTAGTTGTAGAAGTTCAGACTTGAGCTGACAGTTACCCGTTTATCAGTAGCTGTCTGTCAGATAGAGTTTAGTTTACAAACTTTTCTTTCCAGATCGCTTTACCGTCGATGAGTGTTTCCATCGGCGTTCTCCCAAGGCACATTTTACCCTGATGAGTTCGTTGAGTATTGTACTTGATAAGCCACTCGTCAAGATCAATCTGTAATTCGTCAACTGAATCATAGATTTTCTTGCGTAGGGTTATCTGATAAAACTCGTTAAGAATGGTCTTGTGGAATCGTTCACATATCCCATTTGTCTGCGGTGATTTCACCTTGGTTTTCGTGTGCTCAATGTTATTCAGTGCCATGTAAAGCTGATAATCATGCTGATCGGCTCGACCACAATACTCGGTTCCCCTGTCAGTAAGAATGCGCAGCATGGGAAGGCTGTGCTCTTCGTAGAACGGGAGCACCTGATCATTGAGCATATCCGCTGCGGTGATCGGTGTTTTGGTCGTGTAGAGCTTCGCATGAGCCACTTTGGAATACGTGTCCACGAAGGTCTGTTGATACACTCTGCCGATCCCCTTGAAGGTACCGACGTAATAGGTGTCCTGTGACCCCAGATAGCCGGGATGGGCGGTATCTATCTCACCACAGGCCACATCGTCCTCTTTCTTACGTTCCATGGCCGCGACCTAGGATTCAGTCAAAATCAATCCCTGCTCAGCCACTTTATTAGACAACGCTTTTAACCGGTCTTTAAAGCACGCTAAACCATGTCGCAGCCAGATACTGCGAACTCCGCTGGGTGAAACGAAGGTACCTCGTTTACGCAGTTCATTACTGGTTCGGCTTTGGCCATGGGCAGGTTCTTCCAGTGCGTAATCAAGCACGATGGACTCGACAGTAGGATCGACTCGGTTCTTGATGTTCGGGCTGCGACGGTTGCGATCAAGAAGCGCTTCGACTCCTCCTTCATCCGCCGCCGCTTTGTATCGGTAGAATGTATCGCGCGACAATCCCATCACCTTGCAGGCTTTAGAAACGTTTCCGAGCTCTTCAGCCAGATTCAGTAAACCGACTTTATGGATTGTGCAACCCTACGTCTGTAACTTCGGTTTAGGTTGAGTCATTATTGTCGTTCCACACGATATATCGCTTGTCGGCATTGCTCCATTCATCGTCAATCTCAACGAGAATGGCACTGACAAGCCTGAGTAAAGATGCGTCGTTCGGGAAGACCCGGACAATCCGGGTTCGCCGTTTAATCTCCTGCTGGATCGGACGCTCAATTCCATTCGTCGTTCTCATCTTTCGATGATGCGACTCCGGTAAATTGAACACCGTCAGTCCTTCAGGAACGTTATCGAGCAGCCATTGCGATAGCTTCGAGCAGTCTGACTCGTAACGCGCATCCAGTACCAGATAACGTATCTCGCCAAGACCACGATCCCGCCATACTGACAAGGCATCGTCCAGCAAAGCCGTTGCACGGGGCACCTGAGTCGAAGATATTTTCTCAATACCGAACAGATCCAGTACCTTCTCCACACGGCGCGTACTGACACCACTAACGTACATCTGAGCCACACACAGCATCAACGCGCGCTCACTGCGTCGTCCCTGTTCCAGACTGTGCGGGTAAAACCCGGACTCACCGTGATTACGCGTCTTGGGTATCGACAGATTTAACGTCCCAAGGGTCGTGTCCACCTGTTTGGGTTTGAATCCATTGGCATGGCCACGGCGATTATCACTGCGTTCATGGGGCACCGCACCCAGAAACTGGGATCGTTCGATCTGCATGGCCTGATTCATCATCGCGGTAATGACATCACGAAATGCCTGCGGGCCATGTTGAATCAATTGTTCCATCACTACTTCATATAGGTTAGGGTAATCAGGTTGGGTCATTGGGTTGTCTCCACATTTGCGTAAGTCACAAAAATGGAACGACTTGATGGCTCAACATTCAATACTAAAGCCTGAAAAACCGGCTTTGGCTTCGCTCTCTACGTTCACTCCGCCAAAGCCAATAGCGAAGCTGCAATAGAAAGCTAAATTACAGACCTCAGATTACACTACCTTAAACACTGTGTAATAGTATACGCCAAATCAAATTACTGGTTAGAATCACTCAGTATTTCGGCTCCTAACAAACGCTCATAAAACGACTAGTCCATAAACACCCCCATGAACGACTATTTTGATTTAGGTAAACATACCCGAAAAGTCACCACTCATTCTACTGAGGCGCAACTTTGGTTTGAACGGGGTCTTAATTGGTGCTTTGGATTCAATCAGGAAGAAGGAGTGAAATGTTTTCAAAAAGCCCTGGAGTTCGACCCTCACTGCGCCATGGCCCATTGGGGTATTGCCTATGGAGCAGGGCCATTCTATAACATGCCTTGGTTCGACTTTTCCGCCGAAGAGGCCACACACTGCACCCAATTTTGTTTCGACCACATTGCCAAGGCCCGATCTCTCTTAGAAGGCGCTACGGTGGAAGAAGCTGGGCTGATTAGCGCCCTATCCACCAGATTCCAACAACCTCATGCGGTGCCCCTCACCGAATTTTCACGATGGGATGACGATTACGCAAACGAGATGAGAACTCTCTATCAGCAATTCCCGGATGATCTCGATATTGCAGCCCTGTTTGTTGAAGCGATGATGACACGAACTCCTTGGCGGCTCTGGGATGTCAAATCACAAAATCCGCCCGAAGGTGCAGACACACTGGAGTGTCTTGATGTACTGGAAACAGCCATTGAGCGAACCAAAGCCACAATGACCTCTCCACACCCTGCGATCCTGCACCTTCACATCCATTGCCTCGAAATGTCCCCGACGCCGGAGCGTGCCTTGAAGTCCGCCCACGCATTGCGAACACTCTGCCCTGATGCCGGACACATGAATCACATGCCAGGTCATATTTATGTGCTTTGTGGATTATACGAAGACGCGAAAATAGTGAGCGAGAAGGCCATACGAGCTGATCGTATGTACCTTAGATTACGCTGGGCCCTATAATTTCTATACCACTGCTCGTTGCCATGACCTTCATCTAATGATGTACACCTGTATGTTTCTTGGTCAATTTTCCCCCGCAATGGCAGCCGCTGAAGAGATGTGCAACACCCTGACGAAAAACGTGCTCGAAGTACCGGATAAGCCATTTCTCGCCATGACAATGGAAGGTTACTATTCGATGAAAATGCACGTTTTGGTTCGCTTCGGAAAATGGCGAGAAATCATAGATACACCGATGCCAGATGATCCGGCATTATATTGTGTCTCTACCGCCATGCATCACTATGCTAAGGGTGTCAGTTATGCCGCATTGGGACAGATTGAAAATGCCGAGCAACAACAAGTCTGGTTTTACGAATCCCTGAACCGAATCCCAAAAAGCCGAAAGTTTTTCAACAACCCCGCGCTCGAAACGCTGGGAATTGCTGAGAATATGCTAAATGGAGAACTTGAATACCACAAAGGAAACCACGAATCCGGATACCAACATCTACGCAAGAGTGTCGAACTCAACGACAATCTTCACTACAGCGAACCTTGGGCTTGGATGCACCCACCCAGACATGCTTTAGGCGCTTTGCTTCTGGAACAGAAGCACTTTGACGAAGCAGAAGCCGTCTACCGCACCGATCTTGGGATGAATCCTAACCACCAACGATGCAGCCATCACATTGATAACGTCTGGGCTCTGCATGGTTTGGCGGAATGTTTGAAACAACGGGAAAACGCATCCGACGAATTTTCTGAGATTACTGAAAAGCTCCAACAAGCACTCAAAAAAGTGGACACTCCCATCACCTCATCCTGCTGCTGCCGAAAGCGATAGCAGCCTCCCTACTCCAAACACAAACTATTTCTTTACTGCGCCATGCTTCGCGAGAACAGAGCTGTATGGACCAAGCAAGGTCAAACCATCAAAATTTGAATGGTTCCTTATGATACATATAGGTCTGAGAAAACCAGAATGGGGCGTTAGAGGCTTAATCGTTAACATCAATGGATTACTCACAACTAGCCGACAACAACAGGCTTGTGGATCAATTCGGTAGGCCGGACCCAAGTCTAGGTTTCCTTAAACCCTCCTAAGTCGACTCCTTGAAAGGGTAGTGTACCCTGAGGTCTGTAATTTATTTCTTTAGCGATGTTCGTTTGGCTTAGGCGAAGTGAGCGTAGCGAACGAAGCCAAAGCCGGTTTTTCAGGCTTTAGTATTGAATGTTGAGCCATCAAGTCGTTCCATGTTTGTTACTTACGCAAATGTGGAGGCAACCCAATGACCCAACCGGATTACAGTAACCTATATGAAGTAGTGATGGAACAATTGATTCAACATGGCCCCCAGGCTTTTCGTGATGTCATTACCGCGATGATGAATCAGGCCATGCAGATCGAACGATCCCAGTTTCTGGGTGCGGTGCCCCATGAACGCAGTGATAATCGCCGTGGCCATGCCAATGGATTCAAACCCAAACAGGTGGACACGACCCTTGGGACGCTAAATCTGTCGATACCCAAGACGCGTAATCACGGTGAGTCCGGGTTTTACCCGCACAGTCTGGAACAGGGACGACGCAGTGAGCGCGCGTTGATGCTGTGTGTGGCTCAGATGTACGTTAGTGGTGTCAGTACGCGCCGTGTGGAGAAGGTACTGGATCTGTTCGGTATTGAGAAAATATCTTCGACTCAGGTGTCCCGTGCAACGGCTTTGCTGGACGATGCCTTGTCAGTATGGCGGGATCGTGGTCTTGGCGAGATACGTTATCTGGTACTGGATGCGCGTTACGAACGGGTCAGGATGGATCATGAGGTGGTGGATGCGGCGGTGCTCAGTGCGGTGGGTATATTGCCGGATGGCAGACGCAGTGTACTGGGCGTGCAGATCGCGACCAGTGAAGCGGAGATCAACTGGCGGGAGTTTTTACAGTCGTTGGTGAAACGAGGCATGCATGGCATCACTTACATTGCCAGTGATGATCACGCGGGTTTGAAGGCGGCAAGGCGTGCCGTGTTTCCGGGTGTACCGTGGCAACGCTGTCAGTTTCATCTGGCACAGAACGCGATTAATCATGCCCCAACGGCAAAGGTTCGTAGCCGGATTGGTGGCGAATTGCGTTCGGTCTGGAATGCGACGGACGAGGCATCTGCCCTGGCTCAGTTGGAGCAACTGGCGGCCCGTTACGAGTCAGATTACTCAAAGCTGTCGCAATGGCTGCTCGATAACGTTCCTGAAGGACTGACCGTGTTCAATTTACCGGAATCGCATCATCGAAAGATGAGAACGACGAATGGAATTGAGCGTCCGATCCAGCAGGAAATTAAACGGCGAACCCGGATTGACCGGGTCTTCCCGAATGAGGCATCTTTACTCAGGCTTGTCAGTGCCATTCTCGTTGAGATTGACGATGAATGGAGCAATGCCGACAAGCGATATATCGTGTGGAACGACGATAATGACTCAACCTAAATCAAAGTTACAGACGTAGGGTTGCACAATCCTTGAAAGTCGCTACTCATGGCTAATCGACCAAACTGTGTTTGTGAAATCCATGGAAACCTGATTATTATCGCAGTTGTATCCACAAAACACTGTTATTGTTTCCATTTTCTTGAGATATTAGTTTGCTCTCATCCCCTGAAGGCACACAAGCATGAGTTATTCGAAGAAACCACTCCGACTCACACTAAGATTTTCGCTCGCAGTCGTACTGGCGCTAAGCGCTTCCAGCCTTTCATTTGGCGCAGAACTTTGTACTGGTTATGGCCCTCAGTCACCACGAGACATTTCTAGTCTGGAAGGAATCAACGCCCGAATTTTCACTCCAGCGCCGCCATCCGCCGAAATGAACTTATGTAACATCCATCTGCACAGAAACGCAGAGCACAAAGGACCAGGCTTCAGTAAGTTTGCAGGCAGTGAAGTGCACGGTGGCTATCAGTGCAATGACACCGGCACGCTCACCGAAAATGAAATGCTCAACCCAAACACCACTGATCTTCATTTCAAAGGCGTCGCACCGAACGATACCATCGAAGTTCACTGGGTTTTTAGTTCTTGTGACGTTAGTCTAGGAGCAGGGTTGGACGCGTGTTCGTCGGAAACATGCCTCAATCCAGAACTACGAGTTGAAACACAAGTCTTCCTAGTGGCCAATGATAGTGGGGACAGCATGTTAGACTATGGATATGGATACAACAGTGCCGGCGGAACCATCATAAACGGGTATCACCAACCAAAAGCACTCCCGTCCAACACAGGAACACCTGTTATCTATACAGGTTCGACAACCGGCCCCAGCTTTACGGAAGCCGCTTGCTCCCCTTTCCAAGTAACGTGGAGCGTTCGCCCTCAATGCGCCAAAGTCAAACTGGACTCAGTTTTGAGATGGGGAGCATCAGATGACACCATATTTGATGAAGATGAAACCCATGGCGTCAGGCAACTGGTCACTGCGCCCGAGTTACTGTCCAAAATAGAGTAGTCATCCAAACCATACAATCGGAATCGACATATCTAACACCTACCGGACACATAATTTGGGCTCTCGAAATCGGGCGATTTCGAGGCGATTTCGGGACATCCAATATCAGGATACGAACCCTTCGTTTATTGAAGGTGTCTTCGGTAGGTGGTCACACTGCGTTTAACAACCAAGGTAATCTGGACCTATATTAGTGTCCAGGCTGAACGGAATAACGCTTGTTAAGCTGGCTAATCCCAAGTCCATTCTTTTTGTCCACTTCAATTTGCACCGGGATACGCTCCTTTAACGCATCCACATGACTAATAATGCCAATCATCTTTCCTCTGGCGTTTAGGTTATCAAGCACATCCAAGGCAATCTCCAACGTTTCACGATCTAACGTACCAAAGCCTTCATCTAGAAACAAACTATCGATGCGAATTCTAGAGCTCACCATATCCGATAATGCCAGCGCCAAGGACAAGCTAATTAAAAAGCTCTCACCACCAGAGAGTGTTTTTGTGTCTCTTTGTGCATCCGCTTGCCAAGTATCTACTACCTGAATCTCCAAGGCTTCACCACTTTTTCTTACTAGCTGATAGCGATTGTACAATCGCTCGAGTTGCTGATTCGCGAGGTGTATGAGATGGTCTAATGTCAATCCTTGGGCGAAGGCCCTGAATTTCTTACCATCTTTTGACCCAATCAGCCCTTTTAGACCACTCCAGTCGTCATAGATCATCTGTTGCTCAGCAACATCAGAAAGTAATCGCTGCTGTTTTTTCCGTTGCTCAGTATCGCTCACTAACTGCCGACTGATGTCCCCAACCTGTTGGTTGGTAGTATCAATACGCACGTCCATTTCTTGTATTTCTTTTTTCAGGTATGACCGACTATCTTCCGACCCCATCGTGTCTAATTCTGATGTAAATCTGGCAACCGATAGAGCAAGTTCATCTCGCGTTTCTCCTGTCTGACTTTGCAAGGCCATTGCCTCTGCTAGCGAAACGTCCAGTTTACGTTTCAGCTCAACCAAACGTTCCTGCTCAGACTCATCAAGTAACGCATTGATAAATTCCTCGTCATTCTCAAACGGGCTTGATGATAGTGCTGACAACCATTTCTTAGTGGCAGCTTCAACATGATGCTGACATTCTCTCTGTGCGGTTTCATTCATATTTTTCAATTCCGACAATCCATACAAAGACGTGTTTTTTTCAGCGATTAGCTGTCTTGTTTCGCTCAGCTCTCGCTCATGTTCCGCCAATGAAAGCGCCGACCTTTCTTGCTCCACTCGAGTATCTTTGTCCGAAAATAGCTCAGCCCGTTCTTTGCACAGCGCTTCGTATTCCGATTTCAATTCACCGATTGTTTTGATCTGCTTTTCAACACCCAATCCCAGGCTATCGGATTGCTGCTGTCGGATTTTTTGTTCCCCTTCAAGGTGAACCAAGGTTTTTCCAAGGTCATCAGACAGCTTCTTTTTATGGAGATACTGCTGACTGTTTGTTTCACGCTGCAACAACCAATTACTCTGGTCTGCTATTGAGGGTAAAGACCAGCAATATTCGTTTTTGAGATCCTCGCCTAAATTCGATTCTAGATCAGACAACGAACCCAAGGCTAGGGCTCGGTCTTTTTCTAATCTTAATTTTTCATCCCCATGACGCTGTAAGTCTTTGGCTATTAGCGTTTTTCTAGTTCTTTGTTTCTCCAGCCTTCGATGAGTTTCCTCCATGGTCTTTCTGGTTTTCAGCATCTGTTTTTCATCGTCATCCACTGCCGTAAGGCGCTTTTCCTTTTCACCCACTACTTCATCAATTTCAGCCATCTGGCTTTGTATCAACGACTGAAACTCACTGTCGATAGCCAGTCGAGCAGGCCAACCCAAGACACTGACAAGATACTTCCAACGCCCATTCATCGACTCCAGCTCAACATCTAGCTCAGTAATATCAACTTTAGAAGAAGACAAGCTAGTTTCAATCTTCACTTGTTGGTCCCGTGCATCGCCACCTTGTTTCGTCAATGTTTCTAGCTGCTCCTTTTCCGACACCAGTCTTTCTTCGTCCAATGAGGCCGTCATGGCTCGGTAGTTTTCAACCGCAGGATGTTCAGTGGAACCACATAAGGGACAGGCGTCAGATTCCTGCAACGTATCCCGATATCCCTGCAAGTCCGCGATTTGCCTCTTCAGAGTCAGACCGTTTTCAATTTCAACGATGAGTTTCTTTTGTTGTTGAAATTGATCTCTGAGACCACGTACTTTCGCATCAGCATTCAGGTATTCAACTTCCCAATTTCGAGACTGTTCTACTAACTTCGAATGCTTGTGGTGCTTTTGTAAGAAGCCCTCAAAAATCGGTTTACACTCGCGGGCGATGCGTTGTCGCTCCCGGGCTTCGAGACACTGTTTTTTTATTCCATCGATGGTCGATCCATTCAGGCGTAAATTCAGCCGAGCCTTTTGTGATTGAATCTGTGTTTCCAATTTTCCCCAAGTTTCTTCAACATCCACTAACTCCTGCTGAATTTTCACTTCGTCCGTTTCGAGCGTTGTCAGCAGGCTCCTGGTTTGACCAAGTTGAGCATC